>Ga0247806_10000040_pt1 | contig 81222 bp, 71 predicted proteins | sample UWRJL059202B1_FD_179935 | JGI IMG/M metagenome (GOLD analysis project Ga0247806, IMG submission 179935) | Plant litter microbial communities from Arlington Agricultural Research Station in Wisconsin, United States - UWRJ-L059-202B-1 | ecosystem: Environmental > Terrestrial > Plant litter >... | reverse complement strand
GCGATGGTCTCGATTTCTTCAAAGCTCAGCACCTCCCGCTTGGGCAGGAAGGTCATATTCTCGGCCATGCAGTAGACGCAGCGAAAATCGCAGCGATCCGTCACCGAGATGCGCAGGTACGAAATGTGCCGTCCATAACGATCGACAAGCGGGCGGGCAGGGAGGGCGGAAATCGTCATGCCGACAGTCTATCGACACTGCCGCGCCTTTCAAAGCCGCTCGCAATAAAAAGACCGCCCCGAAAGGCGGCCTTCAAATAATCCGTCGAAAGGCTCTGAATGAAAGCTAGTGGTTGACCACAATCCGCGCGCCAACCTGAACCCGCTCGTACAGATCGGTAATGTCCTCGTTGGTCAGGCGAATGCAGCCCGACGACACCGCAAGACCAATCGAAGCCGGCTCGGATGTGCCGTGCACGCGATACAGCGTCGAGCCGATATACAGCGCCCGCGCGCCGAGCGGATTGTCCGGGCCACCGGGCATATAGGCTGGCAAATCCGGCACGCGTTTGCGCATCTGTGCTGGTGGGGTCCAGCCGGGCCACTCGGCCTTGCGGGTGATGCTGTGGGTGCCCGACCAGGTGAACCCGTCACGGCCGACGCCGACGCCATATTTCAGCGCCTTGCCGTCTTCGAGCACCAGATACAGCCGGCGTTCGCCCGTCTCGATGACGATGGTACCAGGCTTGTAATTGCTGGTGTAGTCGACGATTTCCTTGGGGATCGCGTGACCACGCCGGCTCGTGTAAGGCGCCGGTTCCTCCCAGGTATTCGTGGAGGCGTTGTAGACGCGGGCAGCCATCGACGGCACTACGGTCGCCGCCGACAAGACGATCGATAATCCGATGACTATCACTGACTTCATATTCAACATCTGACGATACGGCCCTTGGACAGCAGAACTGACACGCACCAGCGCATCTCAATATTCTTAGGTGCTTACGCGGTTCAAACTCTTGCGAAAAGCCAATTTCGCCGCGTTTTCGCCGCATGAGCCACAGCTTGGACACAGTGTGTTGCCGCGAAGTTACAATTGGCGGTCACTAACTCGTGATGCGGCCCGCAGACGGCAGTTGACTCGGGTTCGAGCGCCCGGCATGGAATGCACACCGCACAATTTTGGGGCAGATCGTGAACGAGGATTTGAAGCGCCGGGCCGCGGCCATGGCGCTGACGCAGGTTGATTCGGGCATGCGGCTGGGCCTCGGCACCGGCTCGACTGCCCGCCACTTCGTCGAACTGCTCGGGGAAAAAGTGGCCCAGGGCTTTGACTGCCTGTGCGTGCCCACCTCCGAGGCAACCGCGCGCCAGGCGATGTCGCTGAATATCCCGCTGTCCGATCTCGATACGCTTGACCGGCTCGATCTCACCGTCGACGGCGCTGACGAAATCGATCCGGGGCTCAATCTCATCAAGGGTGCCGGCGGTGCCCTTTTGCGCGAGAAGATCGTCGCCAATGCCTCCGATCGGATGATCGTCATCGCGGACGCCACCAAGCTGGTCGATACGCTCGGCAAGTTTCCGCTCCCGGTTGAGGTCAATCGCTTTGGCCTCGGCGCCACCCGCCATGCCATTGCCCGCGTGCATGGCCGGAACGGTGGAGATGGTCCATTGCGACTGCGCGAAACCGCCTCCGGCGAGCCCTATGTCACGGACGGCGGTCATCTGATCATCGACGCATTTTTTGGCCGCATTTCCGATCCAGAAGCGCTGTCGCGAGACCTGTTGGACATCGCCGGAGTGGTCCAGCACGGGCTGTTCCTCAATATGTGCAAGACGGCTTACGTGGCGACGCTGGATGGCGTAATGACCCTATCCAGCAGCCAGAACTCTTCGGGACCACAGGGGTAATCGACCATGACCAATTTGATCTTCCGCGCAAAAACTTTTGTGGCAGTCACGCTGAGCGCAGTCCTGCTTGCCGTCGCGGCGCCCGCCATGGCGCAGGAAGTGCCGCCGGAGCAGCTGGCGCTGGCGCGGAAATACGTCGAGCTGACCGATCGTTCGGCCGTCTACGAGACGACACTGGTTGAAATCGCCATCGGATCGATGCGCCAGATCGTGCAGCAAAATCCGGATATCGCCGACCAGACCAATACCGCGATCAACAAGATCCTCGAGGAATACAAGGGCCGCAAGGGCGAGTTGATCGATCAGTTCGCCCGCGTGTATGCCGTGCGCTTCACCATCCCCGAATTGCAGGAAATCGTGGCGTTCTACGAGTCTCCCGTCGGCAAGAAGCTGTCCGGCGCCAACGCCGAAGCCAATACCGATTTGCAGCGCGTCTTGGAGGTGTTCACCAATAACACCCGTCCAGAATTTTTTGCCAAGCTGCGGGCCGAGTTGCGCGCCCAGGGCGTCACGCTCTAGCGTTTGCGATTGCTGCATTGGTGACCCCGCCTCGGCGGGGTCTTTTTTTGCCGAGCGTGCCTACTATATTCATCGGTATATACCGATGATTGAACCTCCGAGGAGCCGCCATGAGCCATGATTATGATCTGATCGTTATCGGCGGTGGTTCGGGCGGCGTCCGGGCAGCGCGCATGGCCGCGACCTATGGCGCCAAGGTCGTGCTGATCGAAGAGTTCCGCATGGGCGGAACCTGCGTTATTCGCGGCTGCGTGCCCAAAAAGCTCTATGTGTATGCGTCGCGCTTCAAGGAAACTTTCGAGGTTGCGTCCAGTTTCGGATGGACCGTCGAGGCCTCGTTCGATTGGCCGACCCTCGTCGCCGCCAAGGAAAAAGAGATCACACGGCTCGAGCACGCCTATACCTCCAACCTCGAAAAGCCCGGCGTCGAGATCATCAAGGACCGTGCCGTCGTCACTGGACCCAATAGCGTGCGCGTCCTGGGGCAGGGGCGTAACCTGACGGCAAAATATATTCTGATCGCCACCGGCGGTCATCCCAACGTGCCCGATATTCCGGGCGCCGAGTTGGCCATCACCTCCAACGAGGCCTTCGATCTGCTCGCTCTGCCCCATTCCATCCTGATCGAGGGCGGCGGCTATATCGCTGTCGAATTCGCGACCATCTTTGCCGGCCTCGGCGTTCACACCACGATCGTCTATCGCGGCGACCGTGTGCTGCGCGGCTTCGACGAGGATATGCGTTATGGGCTCGAGATGGGCCTGGTCGAGCGCGGCATCAAGTTCATATACAACACGACTATCGCCGCGCTGGCCAAGTCCGGCGATGACGTGGCCGCGACCTTCAGTGATGGCGTTACCGCCCCCTATGGCGCTGTAATGTTCGCCACGGGTCGCATTGCCAATACCAAGAACCTCGGTCTTGAAACCGCTGGCGTGAGGCTCAGCGCCAATGGCTCTATCGTCGTCGACGGCTTTTCGCAGTCCAGCGTCCCTTCGATCTATGCCGTGGGCGACGTAACCGGTCGCGTCGCACTGACGCCTGTGGCGATCCGCGAAGGCCAGTATTTTGCGGAGACGCTGTTCAACGACAATCCCCGCACCGTCGAATACAATTTGATCCCCACCGCGGTGTTTTCCGAACCTGAACTCGGCGTCGTCGGCCTGACCGAAGAGCAGGCGGCGTCGCAGGGCGATATCGATGTTTACCTGGCGCGCTTCCGGCCCATGATGAACACGCTGTCGAGCAAAACCGAGCGCATGATCCTCAAGCTGATCACCGAAAAAGACGGCGGCACGGTGCTAGGGTGTCATATTCTTGGGCCTGGGGCCGGCGAAATGATCCAGCTTGTCGCCATTCCTCTTGGGATGAACGCCACCAAGGCCGACTTCGACCGCGCCATGGCCCTTCACCCCTCCGCCGCCGAAGAACTCGTGACGTTCAAGTCACCGAGCTACACCTACCGCAACGGCGAGAAAGTCGGCGGTTAAGTCAGGTCTTTCTGATCGCCTCTCCCCTGAGGGGAGAGGTCGGCGCGCAGCGCCGGGTGAGGGGTTCAGTCTCGCTGCGGCCCAAATGGTGCAGCACGCCAAAAGTCGGAAACCCGATTATCCTTGTCCCCCAAGCCCACGCTTGGTATTCCGCCCACAACACATCCCGGCGTTAGCGAGATCGAACATGACCACCTGGACCCCCGATAGCTGGCGCGCCAAGCCGATCTCCCAGGTTCCGGCCTATCCCGATCAATCGGCCCTCGCCGAAGCCGAGCGCCAACTGGCGACTTTCCCGCCGCTGGTGTTTGCCGGTGAAGCCCGCGATCTCAAGGCGCGTCTCGCGGCTGTCGCCCGCGGCGAAGCCTTCCTGCTGCAGGGTGGCGATTGCGCCGAGAGCTTTGCCGAGCACGGCGCCGATCACATCCGCGACTTCTTCCGCGTCTTTCTGCAAATGGCTGTCGTGCTGACCCATGGCGCCAGCAAGCCTGTCGTCAAAGTTGGCCGCGTTGCCGGCCAGTTTGCCAAGCCGCGCTCCGCCGATACCGAAACCATCGACGGCGTCGAACTCCCCAGCTATCGCGGCGACATCATCAACGACATCGGCTTCACCGAAAAGTCGCGCGTGCCCGATCCCGATCGCATGCTGCAGGCGTACCGGCAATCCGCCGCCACGCTCAATTTGCTGCGCGCCTTCTCGATGGGCGGCTATGCCGAACTGACCCGCATCCACGAGTGGACCGTGGGCTTCATGAAGGGCTCCAACTGGTACCCCCGCTACGAGGAAGTCGCCCGCAAGATTGACGACGCCATCACCTTCATGGGCGCGCTCGGCCTCAACCCGGACAATACGCCGGCCCTCCGCCAGACTAGCTTCTTCACCAGCCACGAAGCCCTGCTGCTGGGCTACGAGGAAGCCTTGACGCGCCGCGATTCCATCACCAATGACTGGTACGCCACCTCGGGCCACATGCTGTGGATCGGCGATCGTACCCGCCAGCCCGATGCAGCGCACGTCGAGTATTTTGCCGGTATCAAAAACCCGATAGGCATCAAATGCGGTCCGACCCTGTCGAGCGAAGATCTGCTGCGCCTGCTGGATCGCCTCAATCCCACTGACGAAGCGGGCCGCATCACGCTGATCGCCCGCTTCGGTTCCGACAAAATCGCCGATCATCTGCCGCGCCTGATCGAAACCGTCCAGAAGGCTGGCCGCACCGTCGTGTGGTGCTCCGATCCGATGCACGGCAATACCATCAAGGCGTCGACCGGCTACAAGACCCGGCCCTTTGATCGCGTGCTGTCCGAGGTCCGCTCGTTCTTCGAAATCCATCGCGAACTCGGCACCTATGCCGGTGGCGTCCATATCGAAATGACCGGGGACGACGTGACGGAGTGCGTTGGCGGCGTCTCTGCAGTGACCGAAGCGTCGCTTTCGGATCGCTACCACACCTATTGCGATCCTCGCCTCAACGCTAGCCAGGCGCTCGAATTGGCGTTTCTGGTGGCCGAAGAAGTCCACGCCCAAAAACCGGCCCGTTCACACCAGCTTGCGGGCGAATAATAAGTCTTGCTGTCCTACTAATCCATATGCATAGCCTTTGAGGCAGTGTGATGAGCCAACTCTGACCCAGAGGGCGACTGCGGGTATTTGAAAAACGCCATGCCGAAGTCGCTGTTCCCCGCTGCCAGTCCTGCAACGCGGGAGCGCCTCGAACAGAATCCCGTCCTCAAACTCGTCAATGAGTTTGACTGGTCTGCCAACCCGCTTGGTCCGATCCCGAACTGGCCGGAAAGCCTCAAGGGTGCCGTGCGCGTCATGATGGCCGCGTCGACTCCGATGGCCATGCTGATCGGCGACCGGGGAATCCTCGTTTACAACCTTGGCTATGCCGAATTTGCTGGTGAGCGCCACCCGCAGATTTTTGGCAAATCGGTGCTCGATGCCTGGCCTGAAGCCGTCGAGTTCAACCGTGACAAGATCGCCCGTGGCCTGGCCGGGCTCACCACCAGTCTGCCGGCCCAGGAAATGCTGCTGAACCGTTTTGGCCAGCCCGAAACGGTCTGGATGGAATTGCACTATAGCCCGGTGCTGGGTGAGGACGGCCTGCCGATGGGCTCGCTGGCGATCGTCAGCGACATCACCGGCCGCGTCCTGGCGGAACAGGCGCTGGCGCGCAGCGAAGAACGCTTGTCCCTCGCGCTCAATGGCTCGAGCCTTGTCGGCACCTGGGACTGGGACGTCACCATCGACACCGTCACTGCCGACGACAAATTCGCCGTCATGTATAATCTCGATCCGCTGCAGGCTGGCCTTGGCGTGCCGGTCGCCAGCTTCCTTGCAGCTATTCATCCCGAAGAGGTGCAGCGGGTTGGCGACGAAATCGCGATTGCCCTGCGTGATGCCTCGGACTTCAACTCCGAGTATCGGCTGGTCAGCACCGATGGCAAGATATCCTGGGTCGTCGCCTCCGGTCGCCCGCGCCTTGGTCCGGATGGCCGCGTCCATCGCTTCCCCGGCGTCGTCGTCGATGTGACCGAACAGCGGCAGATTTCCGTAGCTCTGACCGAAAGCGAGTTGCGCTTCCGCACCCTCGCCGACACCATGCCGCAAATGGTCTGGTCGACGCTGCCGGACGGCTATCACGACTATTACAACGCGCGCTGGTACGAGTTTACCGGCGTTCCCGCTGGCACCACCGACGGCGTCGGTTGGAACGATCTGTTTCACCCTGACGATCAGGAGCGCGCCTGGCAGGTCTGGCGGCATTCGCTCGAAACCGGCGAACCCTATCACATCGAATACCGTCTCAAGCACCATAGCGGCACCTATCGCTGGACCCTGGGCCTCGCCCTGCCGATCCGCGATGCCGAGGGCAATATCGTGCGCTGGTTCGGCACCTGCACCGATATCCATGAGACGCGCCTCGCTGCCGAAGAGCGCGAACTGGTCACCCAGGAGCTGAGCCACCGCATCAAGAATATCTTCGCCGTGCTGAATGGCCTGATCAGTCTGTCGGCCCGCACCCGGCCTGAAAGCAAGGCCTTCGCCGACGAACTGCGTCAGCGCATTTTCGCCTTGGGCGAGGCGCACGACTATATTCGCCCCCATTCGCGCGCCGTGGGCAGCCCCGCGAGCGAAGGCTCGCTGCATGAACTGGTCGAGCGCCTAATGACGCCATACCGCGCCAGCGACGTCGCACGCATCGATGTGCGCGGCGACGATACCCGCATCGATGATGGCGCGGCCACGCCCTTGGCGCTGCTGTTCCACGAACTGGCGACCAACGCCGCCAAATATGGTTCGCTGTCGGTCGAAGGGGGAAAGGTGGTCCTGAACGGCCGTCTAAACGACGACCGCTACCACATCTCCTGGCACGAAATCGGCGGTCCCGCCGTTGCCGGACGCTCCAGCCACTCGGGCTTTGGCTCGCGTGTCATCGAGTTGAGCGTCAAGGGCCAGCTCAATGGCGCCATCGAGCATTTCTGGGAGCCCGACGGCTTGCGCGTCGAGATCGAAATACCTGTGCTGGCCCTGCAGCGATCTGCCCGGCTGTCGCGTTAGGCTAGCTCTGCGCGAACATCTTCAGTGGCTTGGGCGGTACGGCATCCTCGACCCGATGCCGGGCCACGGCGAACGCAACTGCCGCGCGCAAATCCTTGTCCGTCACCGGCTTTGGCAACACGCCGATGGTCCCGGCTACGCCATTCCCGACCTGCGAGGGGTTGGCGGTCATGAACAACACCGTGATGTCGTGGTTGCTCGCTAGTGTCCGGCCGATATCGACCCCGGTAGGCCCGTCCTTGAGATTGAGATCGACCAGCGCGACGTCGGTCTTTGGCGCCATAGCGAGGGCCGTCTTGCGGTCTTGTGCGATGCCGGCAGGAATGAACCCCATTTCGGTGATGACATGTTCGATTTCGGTGGCGACAAAAATCTCGTCTTCCACGATTAAAATGCGGCAGGTCATAAACGGGAGCCCTAAATACAGTCGCTAGTGACACTCAACTCGCGATAGCTGTGCGGGTTGCCGGCTGGCAGCCTTGCATCTCGCTCAATTCATCGTTTGGCGGGGTCACCGCGCTGCGACCACCCTGCAGCCCTTTGTCCGCTTGCCCTCGGTTGGGGGAGGCGATAAGTCTTTGCGCGCGCAATGCCATGCCGCTGCGCCTTTGCAATCTCCAGTCGACAAGGCCCGGACCATCGTGACAGACCGCCTCAGAATTGCGCTCGCCCAGCTCAATCCCAAGGTGGGCGATCTACCGGGCAATCTGGCGCTGGCCCGCACCGCCATAGCCGATGCCGTCGCCGCTCAGGCCGACATATTGATGTTCTCGGAGCTGTTCCTCACCGGCTATTTCCCCGACGATCTGCTGTTCAAGCCCAAGTTCGTGGCCGACGCCATGCAGGCCGCCCGCGACCTCGTCGCCGCCACCGCCGGCACCGGCGTGGTGCTGATCCTGCCCACTATCTGGCTCGACAAGTCCAACCTCTACAACGCAGTGCTCGTCGCCGAAAACGGCGCCATCATCGCTACCCGCTACAAGCGCGAACTGCCCAATTCCGACGTTTTCTACGAGAAGCGCTATTTCACCGCCGGCTCGCTCTCCGACCCGGTCGTCATCAAGGGCGTTCCGGTCGGCATCCCGATCTGCGAGGACATCTGGCACGCATCGGTCTGCGAACACCTCGCCATGCGCGGCGCCGAAATCATGCTCTGCCCCAATGGCTCGCCCTATTGGACCAACAAGCAGCACGTCCGCAAGGAACTCGTCCGCGTCCGCACTGCCGAAGACGACGTTCCAATGCTCTACCTCAATCAGGTCGGCGGCCAGGACGAACTGGTGTTCGACGGTGCCTCTTTTGGCATGGAACCGGGCAACAAGCTGGTGTTCCAGGGCAAGTCGTTTCAAACCGATTTCATCGTCTCCGACTGGGTGCGCGACGACAATGGCTGGACTTGCGCCAGCGGCGCCGTCACCGAATTGACCACCACCGACGAAGCCCCGTGGCTCGCCTGCGTGCTCGGCCTGCGCGATTACGTCTATAAAAACGGCTTCAGACACGTCGTCCTCGGCCTGTCCGGCGGCATCGACAGCGCCGTTGTCGCGGCCATGGCCGTCGACGCGTTCGGCGCCGAAAACGTCCATTGCATCATGCTGCCCTACCGCTACACCTCCGAGGCCAGCCTCACCGACGCCCGCGAATGCGCCGAACTGCTCGGCGTGCGCTATGACGTCGTGGCCATCGGCAACCCGGTCGACGATGTACTGGCCGAACTGGCCCCCATCTTTGATAATCGCGCCCCAGATCTTGCCGAGGAAAACATCCAGTCCCGCATGCGCGGCGTCGTTCTGATGGCTGTCTCCAACAAGCTCGGATCGATGCTCCTGACCACCGGCAACAAGTCCGAAATGGGCGTTGGCTACGCCACCATCTATGGCGACATGAACGGCGGCTATAACCCGCTCAAGGACATGTTCAAGATGGAGGTCTATCGCCTCGCCGCCTGGCGCAATGCCCACCGTCCCGGCGATTGCCGCGGCCCCGAAGGCATCGTGATCCCCCAGGCGATCATCGACAAGGCGCCATCAGCCGAACTGCGCCCCGACCAGACCGATCAGGACAGCCTGCCGCCCTATCCGGTGCTTGACGAAATCCTCACCGCCATCGTCGAGGATGAATTGTCGCTGGAATCCATCATCGCCCGCGGTCACGACCGGGCTTTGGTCGAACGCATCGAGCGTCTGGTCAACATCGCCGAATACAAGCGCCGCCAGTCGGCGCCAGGTCCCAAGCTCACCGCCAAAGCCTTCGGGCAGGGCCGCAAATACCCGATAACCAACGGCTACAAGGATCGCACCCTCGGATGACCATTGTACGCTGGGCGCCGTCCCCCACCGGCCGCATCCACCTTGGCAACGCCCGTCCGGCGCTGCTCAACTGGTTCTATGCCCGCCGCCATGGTGGCCAATACGTGCTGCGGATGGATGACACCGATCAGGCGCGCTCCACCCGCGAATTTGCCGACGGGATCGAGGTCGATCTCGCCTGGCTTGGTGTTACCCCCGACCTGCTGGTGCGCCAGTCCGAACGCACGGCGCTCTACGATGCCGCCCGCGGCCGCCTGATCGCCGCCGGCAGGCTGTATCCCTGCTATGAAACTGCCGACGAGCTCGACCGCAAGCGCGCCCGTGCCCGCATGCTCAACAAGCCGCCGATCTATGATCGCGCCGCCCTCGACCTCACCGACGAAGACAAAGCCAAGTTCAAGGCCGAAGGCCGCAAGCCCCATTGGCGTTTCAAGCTCGACGGCAAGCCCGTCCACTTCGAAGACCTCATCAAGGGCGCCCAGACGGTCAACACCAGCTCGATGTCCGACCCTATCCTCCTGCGCGAAGACGGCAGCTACCTCTATACGCTTCCCTCGGTCGTCGACGACATCGACCTTGGCATCACCCATGTCATCCGCGGCGAAGATCATGTCTCCAACACGGGCACCCAGATCGAAATCTTTGAAGCTCTGGGTGGCGCGGTGCCGATCTTTGCCCACCACAATCTGCTGACTGACGCGGAAGGGCAGGGCTTCTCCAAGCGCCTCGGCTCGCAGTCGATTGCCGATTTCCGCGCCGAGGGCTACGAGCCCATGGCCATTGCCATCATGGCGTCCATCACCGGCACCAGCCTGCCTATTGAAACCTACGAGACGCTGGACGAAATCGCCAACCGGCTGGATTTCTCGATGATCTCGCACGGCGCTGCCCGCTTCGATCCGGTCGAGCTGGACAATCTCAATGCCCGCCTGCTGCACGTCATGCCTTACGAGGCCGTGCAGGGCCGGCTATCGAGCCTGGGTCTTGAAGGTGAAGCCATCTGGCTCCTGATGCGCGATAATCTCACCAAATTCAGCGACATGGCTGAGCTGTCGAGGCTGGTCACCGGCCCGGTCGAGCCGGTGGTCGCCGATGAGGATCGTGATTTCCTCGCCCTCGCCAAAGCCCTGCTGCCGCAGGAGCCCTGGGATCAGACCACGTGGTCGGCCTGGACCGATGCCCTCAAGACCGCAACGGGCCGCAAGGGCAAGGCACTGTTCATGCCATTGCGCCTGGCATTGACCGGCCGGCACGATGGCCCCGAGCTTAAGAGCCTGCTCCCGTTGGTTGGGCGTACGGCGTGTCTGGACCGACTACCCTGACCACTTTGTTGCCGAACTGAACTAGTCGCAGTTCGGTTTCCGCTGACTGCACCGGCGTCGATACGACAGTCTCGCCCGGTCCCGCTGGACGCCGGCGGGGCAGGGGAACGCTGACCAGATTGGCGGTCTCCAGCGGCGCCGCAATTGGCGTCTCCACAGCCGCAGCAATCGGCGCCACGCCGCGAGGGTCGCGCAGCGGCATCGGAAAGCTTACCCCCGCCACTTCGATCATCGTCCGCGTCGAGCCGTCGCTGACGGTCGCCACCGACATGTTGCCCTCCGACTTCGGCGCCACCTTGCAGCTGGCCGACGGGCTGGTGTCCAGCGTCTCGCGATATTTGAACGCATTGGGCAGGCCGGTATAGGGCTCCCCATACTGGTTGCGCATCTGCTCGGGCTCCTGGCCCGGATTGTCGTAAAAAAACAATTCGACCGGCGTCGTCACGCAACTCGCCTGACAGGTCTGGGCGTCGTTGATGACGTAGTCGCTCAACGTCGAATAGCTGATCGGCCAGAAGTAGCCGTCGCTCAGCCGCACGCAAACGGTCCGCACCGTCTTGTAGCCCTGATAGCCCCAGTAGTCGCCGCCGTTGATCATCTGGCCGTCGCTGAAGTCGCCTTCCGAGGTCGATCCAAAGATTCGGTCGAACGTCGACTGCCGGTCGTTGCTGAGGCCGGCACTCTGCCCGGTGTTGCAGCCGAACCGGGCCATTTCCTGCAGGATCGCCTCGCGCTGGCCCGCTACGGCATTGGCCGAGCTCACCTGCTGGCCAACCGACGCGGCGACCTCGCGCAAGCGCAGCACTTCGCGCCCGATCTGGGTGCACTGCCGGCTCAATGGGCGTCCGGCCTTGGCGTCGTCATTGCATCCGTCGCGAATATAGCGGCTTTCCATCTGCTGCACATCGCGCGCCGCCTGCTGGGCCGCCTGCGAATTGCCGCCCATCTGCCGGAAATCGCCATTGCGATCCACCTGCCGCAGCATGTCCTCGAGCCGCCCGCATTGCGCGGCTTGCGCATAGGCGGCGTTGACATCGAGCACCAGGCACAGCGCTGCCAGCACCATGAGAAGGAGAGCGCGTGCGCCGGTTTTACCGAAAAGAGTCATGAAATCCCGTCTGCTATCGCGCCGTGCGCCCTTGGCCCGGCCTTAAGACAACGCTAGGACGGTTGGCAACACTATAGTGACACGGGCTGGGCCGTGGTAGCGCTCAGCGGACACACCAGGAAGAGAAACGCCTCATGAAGCTTGCAACGCTCCGCAATGGTCGTCCCGATGGTCAGCTCGTGGTCGTCTCGACCGATTTGGCGCGCTGTGTTTCCGCTGGCCGCATCGCCCCGAACCTGCAGGCCGCGCTCGACGATTGGGCTAACGCCAGTCCCGCCCTCGCCAATTTGGGCGCCCAGCTCGACGCTGGTGCCATCGCCGGTCAGGCGTTCGATCCCGCTCAGGCCCTGGCGCCGCTGCCGCGCGCCTATCAGTGGATCGACGGTTCGGGTTATCTCAGCCACCTCGAACGTGTCCGCTCGCTTAAGGGCAGCAAGGACGCCGAGCTGCAGTCCGATCGCCCCTTGCTGTATCAGGGCGGTTCCGATTCGCTCTCTGCTCCCACCGATCCGATCCGCGCCACCGACCCCGATCTCGCCATCGATTTTGAAGCCGAAGTCGCGGTGATCACCGGTCCCGTGCCGATGGGCGCCACGCGCGCCGAGGCTGCTGCTGCCATTCGTCTCATCACCATCTGCAACGATGTGTCGCTGCGCCGCCTCGTCGTCGACGATCTGCAGAACGGCTTCGGCTTCTTTCATGCCAAGCCCTCCACGGCTTTCGCGCCCATCGTCATCACGCCCGACACTTTCGGCGCGGCCTGGAGCGATAACCGCCTGCGTTTGCCGATCCGCATCGAGGTCAACGGCATGCTGTTCGGCCAGCCCAACGCCGGCGTCGACGTACACTTCGATTTTGCCGACATGATCGTCGAAGCCGCCCGTACGCGCACGCTCGGCGCCGGCACCATCGTCGGCGGTGGCACCGTATCCAATCGCCATGACGAGACCCTGCCGATCAAGCGCGACGGCATCGGCTTTGCCTGCATCGCCGAAGCGCGCACTGTCGAGAAACTCAAATATGGCCGCGCCCGCACGCCTTTCCTCAAGGCCGGCGACGTCGTGCGGATCAGCGCCCTCAACCCCGAGGGCCGCGCGGTATTCGGCGAAATCCTGCAAAAAGTGGTCATCGGCTGAGGTGAGCGCCCGGTCGCACCGACATTACGCTTGATCTCCGCCCCGTTTAGCGTCAATCATGGGCGCATGAAGACCAGCACCACGGCTCTTAACCGCTGCATTATTACCTGCTAACCACTCGTTGGCGGCGCGGTCTTCTTCATCGAAATTTCTGATACCTGAAGAGCCAAGCAGCCAGCGTCTTTTCGCATGGCCAGGATTTTTGGGACGATGACCACGCCACAACTGACGCTCTACAACACGCTCACCCGCACCAAGGAGGCCTTCGCCCCCATCGATGCGAGCAATGTGCGCATGTATGTCTGCGGCCCCACCGTCTATGACTTCGCCCACATCGGCAATGCCCGGCCCGTCATCGTCTTCGACGTGCTGTTCCGCCTGCTGCGCCATGTCTACGGCGCCGATCACGTCACCTATGTGCGCAACATCACCGACGTCGACGACAAGATCAACGCCCGCGCCCTGCGCGACTTCCCCGATCTGCCGCTCAACGAAGCCATCCGCCGCGTCACCGAAAAGACTGAAACCCAGTTCCTGTCCGACGTCGCGGCCTTGGGTACGCTTGAGCCGACGGTCCAGCCGCGCGCCACCGACAATATCGCCGAAATGCAGACCCTGATCGCCGCGCTGCTTGAAAAACAGCACGCCTACAACGCCTCGGGCGAAGTGCTGTTCGATGTCGGCTCGATGCAGGATTATGGTAAGCTGTCCGCCCGAAACCTAGCAGACAATCTGGCCGGCGCCCGCATCGCCGTCGACGCCCACAAGAAGAACCCCGCCGATTTCGTGCTCTGGAAACAGTCTTCCGACAGCGAGCCCGGCTGGGACAGTCCATGGGGCCGTGGCCGCCCCGGCTGGCATATCGAATGCTCCGCCATGTCCGAACGCTATCTCGGCCAGACCTTCGATATCCACGGCGGCGGGCTCGACCTGATCTTCCCGCACCACGAAAACGAGATCGCCCAGTCGCGCTGTGCCCATGGCACCCACGCCATGGCCAACATCTGGATGCACAACGGGTTCCTCCAGGTCGAAGGCCAGAAAATGTCCAAGAGCCTGGGCAATTTCGTCACCATCAACGATCTGCTGCAGACCGCGGCGCTGGGTGGTCACGCCTGGGACGGTGAAGTGTTGCGCCTCGCCATGCTGATGACTCACTACCGCGAGCCCATCGATTTTTCAGTCAAGCGGCTTGAGGAATCCGAAAACAAGCTGCGCGATTGGCAGCGCGCCGCGCGTGGCGCCGAAGTCTCGCCGGGCGACGCACCGGACGCCGCCGTGCTCAAGGAACTCGCCGACGATCTCAACTTCCACCGCGCCAGCGTCGCGCTTGATTTCATTGCCAAAAAAGCCAATCGCGACGAAGCCGGCGCCAAGCATTGCCTTGCTGCCACGCTGCAGTTCCTGGGCTTTTCCCTCGATTCTCTCCTCACCTCAGACGAGGGATGGGAAGAACCGCCACACATCGCTACCGCCATTGCCGACCGCCTCGAAGCCCTCAACGCCAAGGATTTCGCCAAGGCCGACAGCATCCGCCAGACCCTTGCCGAACAAGGCATTGTGCTGATCGACTACAAGGACGAAGCCGGCGCTCGCCAGACCAAATGGGAGATGAAGCGATGAGCACGCCAGAAGCCCATACCGGCGGCTGCCAATGCGGCGCCGTGCGTTTCCGCGTCACCCGCCTGGGCCGGCCCTCGATCTGCCATTGCCGCATGTGCCAGAAAGCCTTCGGTGGCTTCTTCGGCCCCCTCGCAACCGCGCACAATGCCACCTGGACCCGCGGCGAACCCAAGTGGTTTCAGTCCTCCAACGCCGCCCGCCGCGCGTTTTGTGGCGATTGCGGCACGCCGCTAGCCTACGAAACCCGCTTCGGTCTTGAGCTCGCCATCGGCGCTTTTGACGATCCGACCGTCGCCGCGCCGCAAATCCAGGTCAATCTGCACGACAAGCTGCCGTTCTTCGACGGCCTCACCAGCCTGCCGATCCGCTCCGAGGCCAACGACGAATGGTCCGACTTCCTTGCCGGCATCCATTCCAACCAGCACCCCGACCACGACACCGACGATTGGCCACCGAAGGATAATCTGTGATGGAGCCCTACACCAAAGCGGTCAGCGGCGGCTGCCAGTGTGGCGCCGTGCGCTATCACGCCAGCGAAATGCTCGACAGCGCGCACCTCTGCCACTGCCGCATGTGTCAAAAGGCCGTGGGCAACATCTTTGCCGCCCTCGTCGCCGCTCCGCGCGAAGCGGTGGTGTGGACCCGCGGCACCCCGGCTCGCTTCCGCAGTTCCGAGAACGTCGACCGCGGCTTCTGCCGCGACTGCGGCACGCCCCTATTCTACGAGAACGTACAGGGCGAGCGCATCAACTTCACCATCGGCTCGCTCGATCGCCCGCAGGATTTTCCGCCGCTTGGCAACATGGGCAACGAGGCCCGCATGCCCTGGTTCGATACGCTGCCGAGCATCCGCGACGAAGGAAACACCGGCGAGAGCGAGGACGACGATCCGGAGTGGGCTGCTGCCATAAAATCCACCAATCGCCAGCACCCCGACCACGATACCGACCGCTGGCCCGATCCCGCGCTGGGCCCGGACCAAAGCCAAACCAACAAGTAGCCCCATGTCCAAAGATCGCCTCTATCTCTTCGACACGACCCTGCGCGATGGCGCTCAGACGGCTGGCATCGAGTTCTCGCTCGAGGACAAGATTTCCATTTGCCGGCTGCTCGAAGAGTTGGGTGTCGACTATATCGAAGGCGGCTACCCCGGCGCCAATCCGGTCGATACCGCGTTCTTCGAAACCAAACGCACCAAGGCCGCCAAGTTCACTGCCTTCGGCATGACCAAGCGGGCAGGGCGCTCGGCCTCCAATGACCCGGGCGTGCAGGCGCTGCTCAACTCGCGCGCCGACGCGGTCTGCTTTGTCGCCAAGACCTGGGACCATCAGGTCGAAGTCGCGCTGGAGATCACCCTCGCCGAGAACCTCGCCAATCTCAGCGAAACCATCGCCGCCGCCGTCGCTGCCGGCAAGGAAGCCCTCGTCGATTGCGAGCACTTCTTCGACGGCTACAAGGCCAATCCGGACTATGCGCTCGCTTGCGTCCAAACCGCGCTCGACGCTGGCGCCCGCTGGGTCGTGCTGTGCGACACCAACGGCGGCACCATGCCCTCGGAAGTGCGCGACATCGTCACGCGCGTTATCGAAACCGCCCCCGGCGACCGCCTCGGCATCCACGCCCATGACGATACGGGCCAGGCCGTCGCCAATACGCTGTCTGCGGTCGAGGCTGGCGTGCGCCAGATCCAGGGCACGCTCAACGGCCTAGGCGAGCGCTGCGGCAATGCCAATCTCATCACCATCATTCCGACGCTGGTTCTGAAGCCTCACTTCGCCGACCGCTTCGAGACCGGCATCGACGCCACGCGTCTGCAGCGCCTCACCCAGATCTCCCGTGCCTTCGATGATCGCCTCAATCGTGCGCCCCTGCGGCAGTCCCCCTATGTCGGCGCCTCGGCATTCGCTACCAAGGCCGGCATCCATGCCTCGGCCCTGCTCAAGGATTTCTCCAGCTACGAGCACGTGCCGCCCGAAAGCGTCGGCAACGAGCGCTCCATCATGGTCAGCCAGCAGGCCGGCAAATCCAATCTGCTGACTGCGCTTGCCCGCCATGGCATCCACCTCGCCAAGGACGATGCCCGTCTCGAAAAGCTCCTCGCCACCGTCAAGGATCGCGAATCGCGCGGCTATTCCTACGATGGCGCCGACGCGTCCTTCGCCGTGTTGGCCCACGAGGTACTGGGCACACTGCCCAGCTATTTCCACGTCGAAAACTACCGCGCCAGCGTCGAGCGCCGCCATAATGCCCAGGGCGAGGAAATCACCGTCACCGAAGCCGTGGTTAAAATCCGCGTCGAGGGCGAGTTGCTGATGTCGGTCGCCGAAGGCAACGGCCCGATCAACGCGCTCGATCTGGCGATGCGTAAAGACCTCGGCAAGTATTCCTCGCGTATTCATGACCTCGAACTGGTCGACTTCAAGGTCCGTATTCTGGACGGCGGCACGGGCGCGGTCACCCGTGTACTGGTCGAAAGCGGCGATAGCACCGGCGAGCGCTGGTATACGATCGGGGTCTCGCCCAACATCATTGATGCTTCATTTGAAGCTCTGTATGAATCGATTACCTACAAACTGTTGAAGACTGAGCCGGCGCAGGCAACAACAGATCTGGTGGCTTAACCGGACGGCACCTGCCGCCCTCGGGAGGATGAACTGGCCGAAACTGCTTCCAGACGACCTTTGGCTCTCACCCTCGGCGCGGCCGGGCTTACCCTGCTGGTCATCATCGGCATTTTGACCGGCCCCTCGGTGGTCAATTGTTTCACCGCCGACATCGGCATGGGACAGTGTCTGCGCGATTCCATGACCAATGCCGGCCTGCTGCCACGCCCTGCGCTGGCGGACACCGCACCCGCCGCCTCGGATCAGCCTGCAGCCATTGCGGCAACGCCACAGCCCGCCGCCGGCACTGATACGCCAGCCACCGCCAGCACGACACCTGCCGATGCCCCATCCGATAGCGTTGTCGCCGCGAATTTCGGCCTGTTGCGCGCCGAGCCCGATGGCTCCGTCGTCATCGCCGGCAGCGGCACGCCGGGTTCGGAAGTCCAGGTTTTCGCCAATGACGATCTGCTCGGCAGCGTCACCGTCGAGCCGAGTGGCGACTGGGTTCTGGTCCCCGAAAAACCGCTCCCCGCCGGTGGCCTCGAAATCACCCTGGGCGAAGCCGGCAAGACCGGTCGTGCCGAAGACTCCTTCGTCGTTGCCATCAACGAAGACAAGTTGAGCGAACCCCTGGTCGTCGCCAGCACTCCCGGTGCCGCCAGCGAAATTTTGCAGGGTGTCGAGCCACCAACCCAGCTAGCCGCTGCAGACCCCGTTACCGCGCCAACTGCGCCTCCCGCTGACGTATTAGCGGCGGCCAGCCCTGTAGAGCCGCCCGCAGCAACTCCAGCGACAGCCGCCTCGCCGACACAACCCGCTCCAGTCGCGGCAGCGGCCACCACCCCACCGGCATCTGCCGATGCACCTGCGGCTCAGGTCCCCGCACCCGAGCCTGCCGCGGCTGCCTCAGCAACTATCACGCCAGCACCTGTTACATCTTCCTCGGCCACGCCCGCGCCAGCGGCTGTGGCATCGGCGCAGCCAGCGCCTACACCCACCGCTCCAGTCCAAACCGCCGCAAATTCCAGCCCGCCGACCATCGACGCCATCGAAATCGAAGGCAACAAGACGTTCTTCGGCGGCGCTGGCCCAGAGGGCGGTGACATCCGGCTTTATGTCGACGACGCCTTCATCGACGATGCCAAGGTGGCCGATGGCCGCTGGCTGGTCGAGGCCGGTCCCGTCCTCAAGAACCCGCGCCAGCGCATCCGCGTCGACCTGTTGGAGAGCGGCACTGCCAAGGTCGCATCACGCGCCGAAGTGAACTTTGAAGTCGAATTGCCTGCATCCGCCCCTGTCGCCGTCGCAACGGCTCCTACGTCGACGCCGGCTCCAAATCCATCACCCAGCCTGCCAGACGGCACAGCCGCCGCTCCGCCACCCGCCGCGACAGCCCCCGCAGCTCCAGCGGTCGCTGCTGCGCCGGCAGCCGCAGCGCCGATGCCCGCAGCAAATCCAGCTCCATCTGCGCCCGACGAAACCACCGCTGCCGCTGCGGACATCCCCACCATGGTCGCGACCTCCGTCGGTGATCCGGACGCGGCGCGCTTTGCTGCTGGCAAGGCGATCATTCGGCGGGGCGATAATCTGTGGACCATTGCGCGTCGCGTTTATGGCCGTGGCATTCGCTACACCACGATTTATGAGGCGAACACCGGCCAGATCCGCGATCCCGACCGGATCTATCCCGGTCAGATTTTTGCCTTGCCGGAAAACCCGGATGACTGAGCACAAACTTGGCTCGCCGCCCGGCGGGCCATTGCTTTTTCGACCCTTTGCCCCCATGTCTATCGTCAATCACCGATAAACCCGGGCATATCATGCAAGACGATGACATCGCCACCATCATGCGGGCGTTGGGCCACCCTGTGCGGCTCAATATTCTGCGCATTCTCGCCAATCAGCAGCGTGGCGAGTGCTGCTGTGCCGACGTGACCGATGAGCTCACGCTCGCCCAGTCAACCGTCAGCCAGCATATCAAGGTGCTGCTCGATGCGGGCCTGATCGAACGCAAGCCCCGCGGCACTCGCAATTGCTACATCGTCCAGCATGACCGGCTTTCGGCCCTTGGCGCCGCCTTCTCGGGCATGGTCGCGGGCCTGGGGCCCGTCGCGCCAAAACTGGAAGCGGAACTCGCTTAACAATGACCATCGAAAATCCGGACAAAAAGCCCTCCGTTAGCGCGGATGAGGGCTCTGTTTTCACCACTATAAAGAACCTGTGGTCCTATATGTGGCCCGCCGACCGGGCCGATTTGCGGCTCAAGGTCGTGCTGGCCATTGGGGCGCTGCTCCTGAGCAAGGTCGCGACCACGCTGATCCCCTTTGCCTATAAGGGCATCATCGACAGCCTCGATACCACAGCCCCCAACAGCGGCGTTATCCTCGGCATGGCGGTCCCCATCGCTCTCGTCGTCGCTTATGTGCTGGGCAACATCTTCGACGCGGGCTTCCAACAATTGCGGGACGTGCTGTTCGCCAGCGTTGGCCAGAATGCCGTGCGCAAGCTTGCCCTGCGCACCTTCCATCATCTGCACCGCCTGTCGCTGCGCTTCCATCTGGCGCGCCGCACCGGGGGCCTCAGCCGCGTCATCGAACGCGGCACCAAGGGTATCGAGACCATCGTGCGGTTCACGATGCTCAATATCGCCCCGACCATCGTCGAGTTCCTGATCACCGCCGTGATCTTCGTCTGGCTGTTCGGGATCAGCTACCTCGGCGTGCTGGTGGTGATGATCTGGGCTTACCTCTATTTCACCATCAAGGCTTCGAACTGGCGCATCTCGATCCGCCGGGACATGAACAATTCCGATACCGACGCCAACGGCAAGGCCATCGATTCCCTGCTCAATTTCGAGACGGTGAAGTATTTCGCCAACGAGGAAATGGAAGCCCGCCGCTATGACGCGTCCATGGCCGGCTACGAACGGGCTGCCGTCCGCATCTGGACCTCGCTCGGTTTCCTAAACTTCGGCCAGGCGCTGATATTCTACGCCGGCTTCCTGATCATCTCCGTCATGGCCATCAACGGCGTCATGGCGGGCACGCTCACGCTCGGCGATTTCGTCCTGCTCAACACCTTCCTGATGCAGGTTTATCGCCCGCTCAACTTCATCGGCTTCGTCTATCGCGAGCTGCGCCAGGGCCTGACCGACATCGAGGAGATGTTCAAGCTGCTCGACCAGAACCCCGAGATCGAGGACAGCGCAACCGCCAAGCCCTTGGTCATCTCCGGTCCGGTCATCCGCTTCGAGAACGTGACCTTCCACTACGATCCCGATCGCCCCATCCTCAAGGGCGTCAGCTTCGAAGTCCCCGCCGGAAAGACGGTTGCTATCGTCGGCCCGACGGGCGCCGGCAAATCGACCATCTCGCGGCTGCTCTATCGGTTCTACGATGTCACCGGCGGCGCCATCACCATCGACGGCCAGGATTTGCGCGACATCACCCAGCAGAGCCTGCGCCAGGCCATCGGCATGGTGCCGCAGGATACCGTGCTGTTCAATGACAGCATTGGCTACAACATTGAATACGGTCGCCCGGGCGCTTCGCAAGAAGAAGTCCGAGCCGCAGCCGCCATGGCGCAGGTCGGCCCGTTCATCGAAACCCTGCCGAAGGGCTACGATACCCCCGTGGGCGAACGTGGCCTCAAGCTATCGGGTGGCGAGAAGCAGCGCGTTGCCATTGCCCGCACCATCCTCAAGTCCCCTTCGATTCTGATCCTCGACGAGGCAACCTCGGCGCTCGATACCAAGACCGAACGCGACATCCAGTCCGCCCTCGACGTGGTCAGCCAGAACCGCACCTCCGTCGTCATCGCCCACCGGCTCTCTACCGTGGTCAACGCCGATGAAATCCTGGTGCTCCGCGATGGCGTCGTCGCCGAACGCGGCAACCACATCGCGCTGCTGCAAAAAGCTGGCCTCTACGCCCAGATGTGGAACCGCCAGCGCGAAGCCACCGAAGCCGAGGAGCAACTGCTCCGCACCGCCAACGACCCCGACGGCTTCGTCAAACGCGGCCTCCCGGCTGCGGAGTAGGGGGCCCGGTTAATGCGACCTCTCGGCGAACCTCTCTCGCCACGAGGTCGCACATCCGATGACACACCCATCAAGCTGCTCCCAAAAACGGCCCTGTAGCCAGGCGTGCGACCTGCCTCCCATCAGCTGTCGCTCCCAGACTCGGGATGCTCTGCCTGCCATCGCGCCAGCGCCTGGTAGATGGCGCCGCGTTTGGCCAAATTCTCCCGGAACAGCTTCATGATCAACGGATTGGGTGCCGACGCCTCTCGACGCGCCAGAAGCCGTTCATAAGCCTCAGGCGAGATTAGCACCGCGACATCGCGCTCCGCGTCCCGTACAGTGACAGGCTCGTCCTGGACGGTCCGCAACAACTGCTCGAAATCCTGTATGGCCTCAGTCGTACTGATAGTCCTCATGACGACCTTCCGATCACCGAGTCTATTCTCCCCAAACGCCTTTGACCCGCAATAAATCATCAAAAAAGGCCCGCATCGCTGCGGGCCTTGGTCTTTGCGCGAGAGAGCTGACTACTCTGCCGCTTCCGGATGATCCGGCCGGCTTTGTGGGGAGTTGGCGTTCTGGTCCTTCTTCAGACCCTCTTCCTTGCTGACGATATAGCGTTTGGCGCCATCCGCGTCGGCTGGAATTTCGACCGCCATGCCGTCGAACCCGGCTGGCGTCGCCATCTGGCTGCGACGGCCACCACCGCGCACAGTCCGCCCGAGCCGGCCGAACTGCTGACCGAGCCATTTGATCTGGCCCCAGATCACGTTCGGCGCCACCACCATGACCGGCACCATGACCAGCGTCAGCAGCGTCGATACGAACAGCCCGGACACCAGCGCCGCCGACAGATGGATGAACCACGAGCCGGCCAGTCCGCCGATCACCACTTCGCGGCGGATGAAGTCGAACTCGACGTTCAGCGCCATCGGGATCACGCCCAGAGCCGTCACCGTTGCCGTCAGCAGCACCGGACGAACGCGCTGGCTGACCGTGATCAGCATCGCCTTGACCGGCTCGACATGCTCCTCGCGGTTGTACTGGTTATAGGTGTCGATCAGCACGATGCCGTTCTTCACCACGATACCCGCCAGCGCCACGATGCCCAGCCCCGTCATGATGGCCGAGAACGTCAGCCCCGTGACCACCATGCCCAGCAAGACGCCCGCGATGGACATCACCACCGTCATCAGCGTCACCACCACCTGGTAGAAGCTGTTGTACTCGATCAACAGGATCAGCGCGATCAGCGCCAGTGCCGCGCCGAGAGCCGCGACGATGAACGCATTGGTGTCATCCACCTGTTCGGCCGCGCCGCCATAGACGATCTCGACGCTCGCTGGCCATTCCTGGGTCTTCTGCCATTCCTGCAACTGGGTAATCTTTTCGTCGGACGCAACGCCCGGCGTCAGATTGGCCGCTACCGTCATGTCATAGACGCCATTGCGACGCGCGATGTTGGCAACCTTGGGCACGGCTGTCCGCTTGATGAAGTTCGAAACCGGCACCAGACCCTGGGCCGTCACAATCCGCAGCGAGTCCAGCGCATCGAACGTCCGCTCGCTTTCGGGCAGACGGACCCGAATATCGAGTTCGTCATCGCCGCCATCGTCGGGACGATAGCTGCCGAGCTTCACGCCCGAGGTGACGAGCTGCACATAGGGCGACAGCTCGCGCACGCCGATGCCGTATTGCGCGGCGGCTTCCCGATCGATCGTCACCTGCCAGTCGATGCCGGGGGCAGGGCGGCCATCTTCGACGTCGATGGTGTCGCCCAGATCGTTCTCGATGTAGTTCCGAAGCTTGGCAACGGCCGGTGCCAGATCGTCGTACACCGTGCCTTCGACGCGCAGATTGATCGCCTTGCCGGCTGGCGGACCATTTTCCTGGGCCGCGATCTGCACTTCCAGCCCCGAAATATCGGCCACGCGGTCACGGATGTTCTGGAAGATTTCCGCGGCCTTGACGCGATCGTTATACGGCATCAGCTGCAGGTTGAACGAGCCGATGGTGTCGGGCGGCGCGCCGGCCGCCGTGCCACCGCTGGCCCCACTGCCGCCAAAGCTCATGATGACGTCCTGAATGCCCTGCACCTGCAGGATTTCATTCTCGACTTCGACCAGCATGTCGCGGATTTCGATCGGCGAGTAATTGCCGCGCGTGATGACGTTCACCGTGCCGAATTCCGGCTCGGATGCGGGGAAGGCTTCGACGCCCGTCGGGTGGGCGATGTAGGCCCAGAACATCAGCACCACGAGCCCGAACCCGACTGCCAGCGTGATGATCGGCTGGTGGATCAGATGCTCCATGGTGCGCACGTAGACGCCCGTCACGCCGCGCACTTTCTTGGGATCGAACTTGTCGGCATACATCACGATGTCTGCCGCTTCCTTCGCCTTCGGATCGACGTGGGTCGAGGCGATGATGGCGCCGATGATCGGCATGAAGATCAGGGCCGAGACGAGCGAGGCCACCATCACGACGATCACGATGATCGGCAGATAGCTCATGAACTTGCCGATGATGCCCGGCCAGAACAAGAGTGGAAAAAACGCACCCAGCGTCGTGAACGTGGCCGAAACCACCGGCACGAACATCTTGCGGGCGGCCATGATGAAAGCTTCCTTCTTGGGAACGCCCTCCATCAGTTTTCGCTCGGCGTATTCCACCACCACGATCGGATCGTCGACCAGCACGCCCACCGCGAGCACCAGTCCGAACATGATCATCATGTTGATGGTCATGCCCATTAGCTGCACGACGAGGAAGGCGATCATGAACGAGATCGGGATCGACATGCCGATCATGATGGCGGGACGCACGCCGAGCGTCGCCACGCAGGTGATCAGCACCAGCGCCACGGCAGTCAGAACCGCGGCTTCGAGCGAGCGGAACAAGTTTTTCGTCGTATCGGCCTGGTCGATCAGGAAGCTCTTGCTGATGCCCTGCGGCCAGTCGGCGGTAAAGGCTTCGGTCGTGGCGCGCACGTCATCGGAAATGGTGATGACGTTGGTGCCAAGCTTCTTGACCACGCCAAGCGTGATGGCAGGCTGGCCGTTCACATGCGCATAGGACGTCGCGTCCTCGAAGGTCCGCGTGATCGTGGCGACGTCGCCAAAGGTCACGACGGTGTCGCCCGAGGTCTTGAGCGGCAGCGAATAGACGTCCGCGGCGTTCTTGATCAGGCCCGGCACTTCGACGTTGAACGAGCCCTGGCCGGTGTCGAGCGTGCCGCCGGGCACCACCATGTTGTTCTTGGCCAGCGCGTCGAGCAGCTGTGCCGCGGTCAGATCATAGGCTTCGAGCCGGTTCAGATCGATCTGGACTTCGAGCACTTCATCGCGCGACCCGGACAGGGTCACGCTCTGCACGTCGCCCATGCCCTCGAGTTCTTCCTGCAGATCCTTGGCGCGCTGCACCAGCTCGCGCTCGGGCACGGTGCCATAGACGGCAACCGAGATCGTCGGCGTGTCGGTGAACGAGATTTCGCTGATGGTCGGCTCGTCTGCCTCATCCGGCAGATCGGCGGAAACGCCATCGAGCGCCGCCCGAACGTCGGTCAGCGCCTGGTCCTTGTCGGCATTGACGTTGAACTCGAGGAACACCGAGGCGTGCCCGGTGGTCGAGGTCGACGAATAATTCTCGATCCCGTCGATATCCTTGACGCGATCTTCGATCGGCTTGGCCAGCAATTGCTCGGCATCGCGCGGTGCCACGCCGTTCTGCGTCACGGAGACGTAGAAATACGGGATGTCGATCGCCGGGAAACTTTCCTTCGGCAGGCTGATATAGGCTGACAGGCCGGCGCCCAGCAGGATCACCATCACGGTCATGACGACCCGCGGCATCCTCAACAGGCGTTCGAGAAAATTGATCATGCGGGCGTCCCTTCCGATGAGGTGGCGATCGGCACGTTCGTCGCGTCAACCGCCTGGCCGTCCACGACATATTCCTGGCCAATGGTGATCACGTCCGCCGAAGCCGGCAGGCCGAGGACCCACACGCCTTCGCGCGTGTCGCTGGCGATGGTGATTTCGCTGAATTTCACCTTGCCATCGACCACTGTGCTGACCCCAAGGATACCATCCTCGTTCAGCGTCAGGACAGATTGTGGCAGCAGCTGCGCTTCAGCCGAACCCATGTTGATCGTCGCGGTCGCGGTGATGCCGTCGCGGATCGCCCCGTCGGCGTTCGGCAGCTCGATTTCAACCGGGAACGAACGCGTCGCGGTATCGGCTGTTGCCGAGATAAACGTGACCTTGCCGGTGGCTTCCTGCCCGGTGATCGTCGTCACCTTGGCATCGAGACCCAGCCGGGCGAGGCCGATGCGCGCTTCTGGCACCTGGCCGATGAAGACGATCGGGTCGAGCTGGACGATGGTGGCGCAAGGCTGACCCATGGCCAGCATCGAGCCGGCGACGACCAGCGGATCCTGCACGACGCCGGCAACTTTGGCCTTGATTTCCGTCCGGGCCAGTTCGGCTTCGGCGTTTTCGAGACCGGCCTGTGCCGTCTTGACCTGCGCCTGTGCGGCGCTCAGCGCCACTTCGACCGCGCGGGCCGTATTGGAAGCCGCAACGCCCTTGTTGCGCAACTCGGTATTGGTATCGAAGTCGGCCTGGGCTTGCGCTAGACCTGCCTGGGCCTGGGCGATCCCGGCTTCGGCCTGGGCCACGGCGGCGGCGCGGGTGCCCTGATCGAGCGTGCACAGCAGATCGCCGACAGCCACGTCCTGGCCTTTAACGACATGGACGCTATCGACGATGCCGGCGGTTTCAGCAACGGCACCGACCGAGGATTTCGCCTGGGTACGGCCACGCAGCGGCACTTCGATGGCCATTGGCTTGGCGACATAAGTCGTGGTGCGCACCGACTGCAGTGGTGTCGAGGCGCCGTTCTCTTCTTCGTTGCGCTGGGCAATCGTCAGATGAGGGTCTGATGCGTGCACGGTTTCATGCTCGGCGAGCACGCCGGCATCGGCCAGTGTGGTCGCAATCGGACCATGCTCCTGGCCTTCGATCACCGAGATCATCGGGCGTTCGCCATTGCCGGGTCCATTGCCGCCCATCACCAGCGATCCCGTAGCGAGCCAGGCGCCCGCCAACAGCAAGATCAGGAAAGCAACCCCGTAAGAAAATAGTGCACGCATAACAAACGCCCCTTTTATTCAGCCGCGTCTTTGGTTGGCTCGGCTCGCGCCAATGAAATCAATTCGTGCATATGAGCCCGCAAATGGTTTTGCGAAGCCGACATGATTGCACGCCCGTAGTTCAACACCCATGTGTCGGAGGCATTGCTGCTGCGCTCGGCAAGCGCGTCTTCAAGGTGCCGGTGTTTATCGACCATATAGTCGCAGAATTCTTCGACCCGCTGGGCCACCAGTTCCTGCGGCAGGATATGCGCGAAACGGGCAAACAGCAGGAATGGACTACGGAACATGTCGTCGCCCAGCGGCTGCGACAGTTCGTGGGCAAATTCTGCGCGACCAGCCGGGGTAATCGAATAGACTTTCTTGGCCGGCTTCCCGTTCTGTTGTTCGGTCTTGCTGGTCACCAGACCCTCGTCTTCCAGCTTTGCGAGTGCTGGGTAGATCGATCCAAAGCTGGCTTCGATGAAGTATGAACATTCGCCTTCGACGCAGAGTCTGCGAATCTCGTAGCCAGTTGCGGCTCCCTCATAGAGAATGGACAGACAAAGCGTTTTGACGTTCATGCAGGGTATCCCACGAGCATATGCTGGATCGATATATGGCGGTCCTGTATATTCAAAACCGATACTCTGCAAGAACTACGAGCGTTTGGTTCCCGCAGATCAGTCGTCGCCTGACTGCATGGCTTGTGGTTTAGCCCAGTAGACAGGACATTTCCCGTGCCGCGCGCTGGGCCAGCGCCAGATCGGCAGCGGCGACGAAAAACGGATTGAGGAAGCCGCCAATGTGCTTACCGTAGCGCATCCGCTCGCCATCGAGCGTCACGACGGCACCGCCTGCAGCCTCCAGGACCGCCTGGCCAGCCGCCGTATCCCATTCGCAAGTCGGGGTAAATCTTGGATAAACCTGCGCATCGCCGCGCGCCAGAAGGCAAAACTTGAGCGATGAGCCGACCGAGATATCTTCGGTCACACCGAGCACGTCACACAGGCTGGCAAGGGCCTCGTGGCCATGCGACCGGCTGGCGACGATCCGCAGTGGCGCCACTGGCTGGGTCCGGATCGGCTGACGCAACCCGCCGGTCGATGCCGAAATTGCGAAGGCGCCTGAGCGGTCGCCGACGAAGATGTCGCCCGTCACCGGCGCCAGCACGACGCCCATCACCGGCACGCCGTGCTCGACCAGCGCGATGTTGACGGTGAACTCGCCGTTGCGCTTGATGAATTCCTTGGTGCCGTCGAGCGGGTCGACCACGAAATACCGCTCGCCCAGCTCGGGGATAATCCCGGCCGCCACGCTCTCCTCGCCGAGCACCGGAATGCCGGTACCCTTGAGAAAGTCGAGGATCACGGCCTCGGCAGCAGCGTCCGCATCGGTGACAGGAGACCCGTCGGCCTTGCTCACGGCTTTGATTGGCCGCTCGTAAATGTCGAGGATGACCTTCGACGCTGCCTTGGCAGCGTCAAGAGCCAGTTCTGTCAAGGGATCGAACGCGGCGTGGGGCAGGGAAGACATAATGGCGTCCATCTCGGGCCACGGCCTGCGTCAGACGCGTCAGCAGCCAATTGCCGGACCGGGTATCAGCTCTCGCCATCTACCAATGAGTCCATTTGCCGCTGATGTACGCGCCACGCCCAAAACTTGCAACTTCACCGCGCTGAAACCGGAAACGCCGCCAACTGTCCTAGCGCAGCAGGCTTTGGCCCCCGTCGATCCAGATCGGCGTACCGGTGATGTGGCGGGAAGCATCCGACGCCAAAAATAGCACCGCCTCTGCGACATCCTCGGCTTCCCCGCTTTTTCCACCGGTCAGCGGAATATCGCCTTCCGGGAAAATTACCGGCACTTCGGTCTCGTCGGCGTCGCGCTGCTCGGTGTTGTCGTCGATATCGGACTCGATCGCCCCCGGGCAGATCGCATTGATGCGGATTCGTCGGTCGCCCAGTTCCAGCGCCAACTGCTGCACCAGCGCCAGCTGCCCCGCCTTGGTCACCGAATAAGCGCTGGCCCCCGGCGTCGTGAAGGTGCGCGTGCCGTTGATCGAGGACATCACGATGATCGAGCCACCGCCCGCCGCCGCCAGATGCGGCACGGCGTGGTGGATGGTCAGATATGTCCCCCGCAAATTGACCGTCATGGTCTTGTCCCACTCGTCGGGGGTCAAGCTCTCGATCGGCGCCCAGACGCCGTTGATGCCGGCATTGGCAACGACGATGTCGAGCCGCGTGAAATCATGGATGATGTCGGCGATCAGCTTGTGCATCGCCGCGTCGTCGGAGGTATCGGCGGTCTTGGCCTGCGCCCGGCCGCCCTTGCTCTCGATTTCGCGGGCGGTTTGCTCGACCTCTTCGGCAGTTCGGCTCATCACCACGACCGTCGCCCCGGCTTCGGCGAGCTTGAGCGCCGATGCCTTGCCAATGCCCGAACCGGCGCCGGTGACCAGCGCAACTTTTCCTGCCAAATCGTACATGGTGCTCTCCTGTTGGAGAGGCCAACGCGCGAAGCCACGGAAAGTTGGCAGATCGACCCGACCGGTACGGGACTAATGCGCCAGCTTGTCGGTGTGGTCCGCCTCGATGATCGCTGCCGTCAGGCTTCCGGTCGCCGGATACAGCGGGATCAGGCACGCCTGCAGCGCATGATAGATATCGGGCTTGCCGACAAACAGCCGCGAGGTCGGCGTCAGATCTTCGGTCAGCTCGCTCAGCCAGCCGCCCCGCGCATGATCGATCACGTGGTTCTCTGCATAATCCCACAGCGTGCGATACCAGCTCTGGAAATAATCGTTGCGGTCATGCGCCGACAGCCAGGCCGCAGCGCCGATCGCCTCGCTCACCGGCCACCACAGCTTCTCGCGCATGATCGGCTGGTTGTCCCAGTCGAGCGTATAGAAAAACCCGCCGTTGACCTTGTCCCACCCAAGCTCGATCGCCTGCACGAACAACTGCCGCGACGCGTCGGTCATCCATGACATCCGCTTGTCACCGAGGCTCCACAGTTGGAACAACAGCCGCGACCATTCCAGCCAATGCCCGGGCGTCGTGCCGGAGGGCCGGAACATCTCATTGCCCTGATAACCCTTGTCGAGCACCCAGTTGTCGTCGAAATGCTCCGCCACCCGATGCCCCAGCGGGATGGCGTTGCGCCGGATGATGAGATCGGCAATCCGCTCGGCCTTGTCCAGATAATGCCGGTCGCCCGTCGCCTCGAACGCCGCCATCAGCGCTTCGGTCATGTGCATGTTGGCGTTCTGCCCACGATAGGGCAGGAGCGTCGACCAGTCCTGATTGTACTCGTCGCGCACCGAGCCACTGGCCTCGTCCCAAAACTTGGCATTGATCACCCGGGTCACGTCCGCGATCATCTGGTCGGCCAGCTTATGCCCGACCAGCTTGGCGCTCGATGCCGCCAGCAACACGAACGCATGCCCATAGGCTTGCTTGGACCCGTCGGTCACGCCGTCGTCGTTGACGCCCCAGACATAGCCGCCGTTCTGCGCGTCGCGGTGCTGTTCCCAGATATAGCGCATCCCGTGGTCGAGGATTTCCCCCGAGCCGGGCCGCCCAATAAGGCTGCCGATCGCCGCGCAATGCACCATGCGGCACGTCACATGGATTTGCCGCGTGGAATTCTCGCCCCCCAGCGGCTTGCCCGCATCGTCCAGCTCGTAGAAGCCACCTTTGCGATTGATCGAGGCCGCCTCGAAGAAATCGAACAGATTATTGGCCTGCCGCATCAGATATTGCCGATGAAACGGTCGGCTCGACCACTGGCTCGAATTGGTCCGTGGCAGTTGGATCGTTGCATCGCTCATGCTGGCTCCTCGCTTTTGGCAAGCTATAACCGCGCCATGACAACGTTGCAACGCCGGCCCGCTGACCTAAACCTCCGGAGGCCACCGGCCCAACCCACCTCCGATAAGTCCCTCCCCTTCCTACCAAGGGGAGGCTAGGTGGGGGCCTTACTTACCCCTTGGCGTACCAGGCCTCGACGCGCGCCACTTCTTCCGCCGATCCCAGGATCACCGGCACCCGCTGGTGAATCCCCGTCGGCTGCAGATCCAGAATATCCTGCGTCCCCGTCGTCGCGCCGCCGCCCGCCGCCGTCACCAGCAGCGCCATCGGATTGGCCTCGTACAACAGCCGCAGCCGGCCGCCCTTGCTCACCGTCTCGCTATCGAGCGGATACATGAAAATCCCGCCGCGCATCAAAATCCGATGGATGTCCGCCACCATCGAGCCGACCCAGCGCATATTGTAGCGCTTGCCCGCCGGCCCGGTTTCGCCCGCCACGTTCTCGGCGACATAGCCCCTGGTCGCAGCGTCCCAGAATCGCTCGCGCGCCGTGTTGATCGCATATTCGCCCGACGCCTCGGCCACGTGCACCTTGTCGGCGGTCAGCACGAATTGCCCCGCCTGATCGAGCGTGAATACCGCCACGCTCTGGCCGAACGTCAGCACCAGGCTCGTCGCCGGGCCATAGGCCGCATAGCCCGCCGCCAGCTGCGCCCGCCCGGTCTGCAACAATCCGCCCGCTGCATTCAGCACCGAAAAGATCGTCCCCACCGTCACGTTCACATCGAGGTTGGACGAGCCATCCAGCGGGTCGGTGGCGACGAGAAACTGCCCCCCAGAATTGACATCAACCGCTTCATCCAGCTCTTCCGACACCAGAATCGAAACCTGCGGATTGGCCGCCAAGTGCTTGAGAACAATGTCGTTGGAAATGACATCGAGCGCCTTTTGCGCCTCGCCCTGCACATTGGTCGCGCCTGCCAGCCCGGTGTGACCTTCGATCGGCGCCAGCCGCAGCTCCGTCGCGATTTCGGCGGACGCCGCCGCCATCGATGCAACGACCGAAGCCAGTTGTGGGTCGACGGTCTGCTCGGTCAGCCATTGGGCAAGTGTGGACATGTTCGGTCTCTCGTTGATTGTGGTTCCCAGTTTCCCCAGCCGCGCCGCACAAGCAAGGCCGACTTTCGCCGCACCGCTAACTTTCCTGCGCCAGATCGGCCAACAGCCCCGCCGCCACCGACAGCCGGGACACCGTCAGCGTCCCCCGCGTCAGCTCGCTCACCGCCAGCCGCGTGCGCTCGATGCCCGTGGCCTGCCGATCGCTCCAGTTCGCCAACCGCTGCACCACCGCCCCGGTTTCCCCATTAAGGACATCCGCCGTCAGATCGCGCTGCGCCCGCATCAGATTGGCCAGCGCCCGGTCCAGTGCCATCCGCTCGAAGCGGTCGCTCAGCACCAGCGCGCGCCCCTGCTCGATGACCGGCCACAGATCGAACGCCGCCAGCACGCCAAAGAACACCGTCGCCCCTTCGCCCACCGGAACGCCGGCCCGCTCGCTGACCAGCACGATATCGCTGGCATAGCTCAGCACACCCAATTCGGCGACCGACCGCGCCACCGGCTCGGGCACGCCTTGACCCACCAGCAACTGCGTCTGGCTTTCCAGCGCATCGCCCAGCGACGCGGGCAGGGCGCTTCCCAACATGCCGCGCAAAGCCCCGACGCCCGCCGCATGGCGCTCGACCAGCCCGGCCAACCCCCTGGTCACCTCGCTATTGCGCAGGAACCACAGGCTCTCCTGGCGCAGCAAATCCATCACCGCGCCATAAAGCTGCAACTGCACCGCGCCGGGCACCATTCCATCCAGCCCGTCGATCGCCGCGTTCAGCGCCGGCAAGCCATAGACGTCGCGGGTCGCCGCATAAGCCAGCGCGATCTCGCCCGGCGTCGCGCTCGTCGCCCCGGCCAATTCGCTCACATAGGCCGGCCCGCCCCGGTTGATCATGGCATTGGCCAGCACCGTCGCGATGACTTCGCGTTTCAGCCGATGCTGCGCCACCGCCTCGGGATAGGCCCGGTGCAGCGTCTCGGGAAATAGCGATACAGTTCGCCCGCCAGATATTCGTCCGCAATCGCCGGGCTGTCGAGCAGATCGGCGTACAGCGTCAGCTTGGCATAGGCGAGGATCACCGCGAGCTCCGGCCGCGTCAGCCCCTTGCCAGCGGCCGCACGCGAACTGATCACGCTGTCGCTGGGCAAAAATTCTACCGCCCGATCCAACAGGCCACGTTGCTCGAGTTGCTGGATCAGCTCCCAGTGATCGGGCAATTCGCTCAACCCCGACCGCTCGGCCAGCGACAGTGCCAGTCCCTGCAGATAGTTGTTGCGCAGGCAGAGCGCCGCAACTTCATCCGTCATGGTGACGAGGAAGTCGTTCCGCGCCGGCAGCGTCAGCGACCCATTCGCCAGCAGTGGCGCCAGCGCGATCTTGATGTTGACCTCGAGATCGCTCGAATTCACCCCCGCCGAATTATCGATGGCGTCGGTGTTGATGCGTCCACCTTTCAACGCATATTCGATGCGCCCGCGCTGCGTCAGCCCCAGATTGGCGCCCTCGCCGACGACCTTGGCCCGAAGGCTAGCGCCGGTGATGCGAATGCCGTCATTGGCCCGATCGCCCGCATCGGCATCCGTCTCGAGGCTGGCCCGGACATAGGTGCCGATGCCGCCGAACCACAACAGATCGACATCCGCCGTCAGGATCGCCTGCATCAGCTCCGCCGGCGTCACATGCGCTGCCGTCAGCCCCAGCGCCGCTTGGATTTCGGGCGATAGCGGCACCGATTTCAAACTCCTCGGGAACACTCCGCCGCCCGCCGAAATCAGGCTTTTGTCATAATCCTGCCAGCTCGACCGCGGCGGGGCGAACAACCGCTCCCGCTCCGCAAACGAGACTGCGGCGTCGGGGTTGGGATCGATGAAAATGTCGCGATGGTCGAACGCCGCCACCAGCCGGATTTGCCGGCTGAGCAGCATGCCGTTGCCGAACACGTCGCCGCTCATGTCGCCGACACCGACGACGGTCACCGGCTCGCTCTGGATATCGCGGTCCATCTCGCGGAAGTGCCGCTTGACGGTTTCCCAGCCGCCCCGGGCCGTAATGCCCATCTCCTTGTGATCGTAGCCCGCCGATCCGCCCGACGCGAAAGCGTCGCCCAGCCAGAAATCGCGCGCTATCGCAAGGCCGTTTGCCGTGTCGGAATAGCTCGCCGTGCCCTTGTCGGCCGCGACCACCAGATAGGGGTCGTCGCCGTCCCGCCGCACCGTCTGTGCCGGCGGCACCAGAACGCCATTGCTCAGATTGTCGGTGATATCGAGCAGCGCGCCGATAAAGATCTTGTAGCTCGCCAGCCCCTCGGCCTGCATGGCCTCGCGCGGCATCCCCGCGACCAGCCGCTTGGGCACGAAGCCACCCTTGGCGCCCACCGGCACGATGACCGCGTTCTTCACCTGTTGCGCCTTGACCAGGCCCAGCACTTCGGTGCGGAAATCCTCGGGCCGGTCCGACCAACGGATGCCGCCGCGCGCGATAGCGCCAAACCGCAGATGCACGCCCTCGACGCGCGGCGAATAGACCGAGATTTCACGGTATGGCCTGGGCGCCACCATGCCCTCGATGCGCTGGCTGTCGAATTTGATCGCCAGCGCGGGACGGGGCTGGCCAGCCTCGTCGCGCTGAAACGCATTGGTCCGCACCGACGCCTCGATCAGATTGAGGAACCGCCGCACGATAGTGTCCTCGTCGAGCGAAGCCATGGCGTCCAGCGCCGCCGCGATTTGCGCCCGCGTACGGTCTGCTGCCGCCTCCCGGTCGGCTTGGTCCGGGTCGTGCAGCGCCGCAAACAATGCGATCAGCCCTTGCGCCGCGCCCGACTGGGTCACCATGACCTGCGCGATATAGCGCTGCGAATAGGATGTCCCCACCTGCCGCAGATAACGCGACAACGCCCGCAACAGCGCGGTATCGGTCCACGCCAGCGCGGTCTTGGCCACCAGCGCATTGAGCTGGTCGCTTTCCGCCAGCCCGTTCCATACAGCCAGCAGCCCCGCCTCGATCGCCGCGCCCCGGGTCGCCACCGCGAAGCCCGGCTCGATCGCTTCGAGCACCATGTCGTGCAGATAGCGCTCGACGCCATCGCGGGGCACGATGGTATAGGTGCGCTCGTCGATCACCCGGAACCCGAACGCTTCCAGCATCGGCACGCGGTCGCTGAGCGGGATCGCGCTCATATAGTGATAGAAACGCAAGCCCAGCGCACCGTCCTTGCCGGTGCGCTCATAGAGCCTCAGGGCAACTGCCGAACTGTCGCCCAGCCCCTCCAGCACATTAATGTCCGCCAACGCGTCGGCTGCCGTATTGCGCGATTGATAGGCCGCCGAAAACGCGTTCCGATAATTGCTCACCGCCGCGATATCGCTGGCATTGGCCGCCAGCACATCGCCAAAATTGGCAGTCAGTGCCTGGACGTGCTGCTCCAGCTCAGACCGGCTCGGTCGTGGCGTCGGCCCGTTCACACGGCCGATGATGACATGCAGCCGGACCAGCTCGCCTTCGGGGAAATGCGGGTAATACGCCGACACCCGCCCGTCGAACACTTCAGCCAGATAGTGCGTAATCCGCTCGCGCGCCATGGAATCATAGCGATCGCGTGGCACGTACACCAGGATCGACACAAAATTGTCGAAGCGGTCGACCCGCGGCAGCACCCGCACCCGTGGCCGGTCATACAGAGCCGCAATCGTCGTCGCGAACTCGAACAACTGGCCGGTGTCGATCTGGAACAGCTCGTCGCGCGGATAGCCATCGAGCGCGCTCAATAGCGTGCGCCCCTGATGCCCCAGCGGATCGACGCCCGATTTGCGCATCACCTCGGCGATTTTGCGCCGGATCAGCGGCACCTCGGTGTGCGGCGTCGCCAGCGCCTGCGCCGTGAACAGCCCGATCAGCCGCAGCTCGCCCGTCAGCGTCCCGTCGGCCCGATGCAGCTTGATGCCGACATAATCCAGATGCGAGCGCCGATGCACGCGCGAGCGGATATTGGCCTTGGTCACCAGCACATTCTCGTTCGACGCCAGAAAATCGGCATGCTGCGGCGTTGAATCGACAAAAATCGCGCCGCTGCGAAACACCTTGAGCGCCTCGTTGCGCAACAGCCCGCGCCCGCTGCCAGCCACCGGCTCGGGACCCGAGGCACCGACGGAAAATTCCTGCATCCCCAGAAACGTGAAATTATGCTCGGTCAGCCATTCGAGAAACCGTAGCGGCTCGTCCGCTTGCCCCGTGGGCCCTTCGTTGATCGTCGCGATCACGTCGCGCACGCGCTCCAGCATCGGCTGCCAGTCGCGTACCGCCAGCGTCACATCGGCCATGGTCGCCACGATCTCGGCCTCCAGCGCCGCCACATCGGCCACCGGCTCGCTCTGGATATGCAGCACGCTCAGCGCCCGGCCGTCCGGCTGCTGCACCACGGGATGTGCGAAAATCGTCACCACCCCGCCCGCTGCCCGCACCGCCGCCAAAGCGCTATCGACGATAAACGGCATGTCGGGCGATACGATATCGATCACCAGCGGCTCGCCGACCGCAACGGGCGCGCTCACAAACGTCTGGCTATCGGCGCCGCTGTAGTCGAGCATATGCCCATAAGCCCGGCGCAGCTGCGCTTCGAACATCTGTGCGGGCTGCCGCTTGAGGTCCTCTGGGTCGGTCGCCCGGATCGCCGCATCGAGAAACCGCGCAAAGCCGGGCTCGTCCGCACCAAGGGCCGCAACCCGGTCCTGCAATTCTGGCGCGTGCAACTGATCCATGCTTCAACTCTCCCCATAGCATCTGTCACTCTAGGCGGCGGATGCGCCCATGTCGCGACCGCCGCAGTCTGCATTGCGCATATGACATGCACATCACCGGGGCCGAACGTCCGAACGTAGAATGAGATTGCGCAAAACGTTTCCAGAAGTGCCAGGCGCGTCGTCTTTTCTCCATTGGGGCACGTTTTGCGCAAAGATATTTTGTTCGGCACGCCGTCGCGCGTTTGGCCGTTCTTGCCATACCCTATTAATCTGGTAGTCTTTCATCATTGATCTCAGCGGGAGACAGGGATGAACAAGACCACAAAATTTTTGGCCTATACCGGACTTGCCGCGGCGCTGACGCTCGGATTTGCCGTGACCGGCCACGCTCAGGAACGCACCCTGATCAACGTCAGCTACGATCCGACGCGCGAACTGTACCAGCAGTTCAACCAGGCATTCGTCAAGCATTGGCAGGAGACCAGTGGCGAAACCGTCGCCGTCCAGACCACCCACGGCGGCTCCGGCGCCCAGGCCCGCACGGTCATCGATGGCCTTGAGGCCGACGTGGTGACGCTGGCGCTCGAGAGCGACATCAACGCCATTTCCGATGCCAACCCGGCGCTGATCCCCGCCGATTGGCGCGGCACCTTCGAAAACAACAACGCGCCCTACACCTCGACCATCGTATTCCTGGTCCGCAAGGGTAACCCCAAGGGCCTCAACGACTGGGGCGATCTGGTCAAGGATGGCGTCGAAGTCATCACTCCAAACCCCAAAACCTCCGGCGGCGCGCGCTGGAACCTGCTGGCCGGCTGGGCCTGGGCCAAAGCGCAGCCGGGCGGCTCCGACGAGACCGCGCAGGCCTACATCACCGATCTCTACAAGCACGTCCCGGTGCTCGATACCGGCGCGCGTGGTTCCACCACCACCTTCGTGCAGCGCGGCATCGGCGATGTCCTGCTGGCGTGGGAAAACGAAGCCTATCTGGCGCTCGAGGAACTCGGCCCCGATGCCTTCGACATCGTGACGCCGTCGGTTTCGATCCTCGCCGAGCCACCCGTGGCGCTGGTCGTGGGTAACGCCGAAAAGAAGGGCAACACCGATCTCGCCCAGGCCTATCTCGAATATCTCTATTCGGACGAAGGCCAGTCGATCGCAGCCGCCAACTACTACCGCCCGTTCAAGCCCGAAGCCGCCGCGCCAGAAGATGTCGCCCGCTTCCAGCCCGTCAACCTCGTGACCATCGCCGATTTCGGCGGCTGGCGCGAAGCCCAGCCAAAATTCTTCGGCGACGGCGGCGTCTTCGACCAGATCTACTCCGGCACCCCGGCCCAATAATCTCCTGCGATAACACCGTCCTCCCAGACGTGAAAAAACGCCGGTCCGCGAGGGCCGGCGTTTTTGTCTGGTCAGGCGGTTCTGCTTATTGCTGCAGCATCAGCACCTGGTCGGTGCACAAATCCATGTCGACCTCGAACTGGCTCTTGTCGAACAGGCTGACCACGAACCGCACCGGCCCGCAGCCATTCGCCGCCACGGCAAAATCCGCCGAGGCCTTCGATGGCACATCGCGCACCGTGCCGAGCTTGCGGTTGCTGGCCTGCCCAGTCGGCGTGACGGCAAATGCCTCGATGCGATCAACATTGTTGGCGGACAGATTGCGGACGGTGACGGTAACGTCTTGGGCGAGGGCCGGTGCGGCGGTCGTCAGCAGCACGGCAACAAGGGCGATCGAGCGGATCATGGAATATCTCGTAAACTGAAAAAATCGGGGGCATGCTGTGCTGCACAACACAGCGCCACACAAGCGATAAGTCAGTGAACGGTCTGTGGTTCCACCGTTGCGCCCGGGCCGCCGCCCAGTTTGGGCCCGGCCCAGAACACCACATAGAGCAATTCCGTGCCGTCCTCGCCGGTGATTTCGATCGAGCGGGGCAGGCGGGTATCGCCGCCGCTGCTCGCCGCCCGCTCGACGATGGCCTTGCCCAAATCGGCCGCGCTGGCTTCGGCGGCTTCCAGATTGTCGAACTCGCGCCCCTCGGGATCGAGGATCAATTCGTCGTCGGTACGGTAATGGAAATAATAGCGGGGCAAATGCGCCTCCCTGTGGGGGAGATTAGGCCTGCGCTAACGCGGCGAGCACAAATCAGATGCGATGAGCTTGCCAGTTTCAATCCGGCGCGTCGAGCCTTGCCACCCGATGATAGTGCCGGCCCTGCCAGATCAGCGGTCCGCGCGCCGCATTGGTCTGGGCATCGACGATCGCTCCGGCGAACAGCACGTGTGTACCCGTCGCCATCGAGCCGATCACCTCGCAATCCAGCGCCGATGCCGTGCCCGCCAGCTTGGGGTGTCCCGACGGCCAGTGGCTCCACTGCCCGAGGTTGAACCGCTCGCCCGCCTCGACCCGCCCCGCGAACGCATCGGCGATCTCGTGCTGGTCGCTGGCCAGCGTCGCCACCGAAAATCCGCCGGTCTTGGCGATCAGATCGGCCAGCCGGCTGACGATATCGATCGACACCAGCACCGTCGGCGGCTCGGCCGACAGCGAGATCAGCGAGGTCACCGTGCGTCCGATCCGCTCCTCGCCACGCCGTGCCGTCACCACGTGCACGCTGGCGCCGATCGCCGACATGGCGGCCTTGAACTCGGCGGTGTTGACCACGGGCCGGCGCGGCAGCTTGAGCGTCATGGCATCGGGCAGCTCGAAATCGGCCATCAAATTGGTCATGCTCCTGATCCACCCTCGGAAGCTGCACGGCACAGCGAGAGGTGAACGTTTTCAGCCTGGGTTCGCTGCCGCAAATTCTGCGTTTGCCAGCGTAGCGATGTCGCGCTTGCCTTTTCGACCGGCGCGCCTTAATTTTGCAAGTGATGACTTTGAAAACCTCCGCGACCGATATGTCAAGCCAGCACTTCGAAACAGCGTCCTGGTCGCCGCGCACTTCCGGCGAGCGCATCCTGATGGCGCTCAAGATGTACGGCTCGCTCTCGGCGACTGCGCTCGGCAAGCTGCTCGGTACCACCGGCGAGGCGGCGCGCCAGCAACTCGCCCGCCTGGCGCAGGAGCAACTGGTCATCGCCACCAGCGAGGCAAAGGGCGTTGGCCGGCCCACCCAGAGCTGGCAACTGACGCCGCTGGCCCAGGCCCGCTTTCCCGATACCCACGCCGCGCTGACCGTGCAATTGCTGTCCATCGTGCAGAATTCGCTCGGCGAAGCGGCGCTCGACACCATCATCGCCACCCGCGAGGCCGCTACCACCACGGCCTACCAGGCGGCCATGGCCGGTGCCGAAACGCTCGCCGACCGCGTCGCGGCCCTTACCCGCCTGCGCTCCGCCGAAGGCTACATGGCCGAATGGCGCGAGGAGCCCGACGGCACGCTGCTGCTGATCGAGAACCATTGCCCGATCTGCGCCGCTGCCACAGCCTGCCAGGGATTTTGCCACGCCGAACTCGACGTGTTCCGCTCGGTCCTCGGCCCCGGCGCCACCGTCACCCGCGAGGAACACATCGTCTCCGGCGGTCGCCGCTGCACCTATGCCATCGTGCCGGCGCCATGACCGAGCAGCCACCGCAGCGCCTCCATCGCATCGGCTGGGAAACCCCGGCGCAGCTCGACGAGGCGATGATCCGCGCCGTCGTCGAACACTTCTACACCGATGCCCGCAACGATCCGATCATCGGCCCGGTGTTCAATCGCGTCATCGCGCCCGAAGCCTGGCCGCATCATCTCCATCTCATCACCGATTTCTGGAGCTCCATGCTGCTCGGCACCGGCCGCTACGCCGGCCGCCCCATGCCCAAGCACATGGCCATTCCCGAGCTCTCCGACGCCCACTTCATGCGCTGGCTGGCGTTGTTCCGCCGCGCCGCCGAAACCCTCTGCCCGCCCGACATCGCGCAACTCTTCGTCGAACGCTCCGAGCGCATCGGCAACAGCTTCCGCATGAACATCGCCATGCGCCGCGGCAAAGACATCACCACCATGGGCCCCCTGGAGCGCGAAACCCCGATCTGGTCGCCGCCCCGGGACTGAGCGACCGACCCACCCAAATCCTCCGCGCGTCATCCTCGAGTTAGCCCCGAGGGCACGGCCCAACCGCCCTGCCAATCTAATCTCGTCCCGGGCCAGAGAATATTTTTCCCCACCTGTTCTCCCAAACGCCAAGCCTCGCACTTTGAGAAACCCGACCGTTCCACTAGGGTCGCCGCGCCGAACCGGTTGAGAGGTCGACATGAACACCGATGCCAATGTTTCCTTGATCTGGGTCGCCGTTTGAGCGCGGCGTCGACTCCTGCGCCGCGCCGCGCCTGGAGCTTCCGCCAGCCCAGCGTCATCCCCGGCTTTGGGCTCACCCTTGGCTTCACGCTGGCCTATTTCTCGCTGATCATCCTGATCCCGCTGGTGGCGCTCGCCATCCGCTCGGCGGGTCTTGGCTTTGACGGTTTCTGGAAAGCCGCCTCCGACCCCCGTGTGCTCGGCGCCCTGCGCGTCAGCTTCGTCACTGCGCTCATCGCCGCCGCCGTCAACGTCGTCTTCGGCACGCTGATCGCCTGGGTGCTGGTGCGGTACCGCTTTCCCGGCCGTCGCATATTCGACGCCATCATCGATCTGCCCTTCGCGCTGCCGACTGCCGTTGCCGGCATTGCGCTCACCGCAATCTACGCCCCCAACGGCACCATCGGCGCGCTCTTCGCCCCCCTTGGCTGGCGCATCGCCTACACCCCCGCCGGCATCGTCATCGCCATGATCTTCATCGGCCTGCCATTTGTCGTGCGCACCATCCAGCCCATCCTCGAAGAAGTCAGCCACGAGGTCGAGGAGGCCAGCGCCACCCTGGGCGCCAATCGCTTCCAGACCATTACCCAGGTCATTCTCCCCAGCCTGATCCCGGCCATCCTCACCGGCTTCGCGCTGGCCTTCGCGCGCGGCGTCGGCGAATACGGCTCCATCATTTTCATCGCCGGCAATATCCCGTTCGTTTCCGAGATCGCGCCGCTGCTGATCTATATTCGCCTCCAGGAATTCAACTATGTCGGCGCCACCGTCATCGCCACGGTCATGCTGATGATCTCGTTTGCCCTGCTGTTCGCCATCAATCTGATCCAGGCCTGGTCGCGCCGGAGGTATGGTTATGGCAACTAAGCTTCGCGCCAGCGTCAAGCGCCGCCGTTCGCCCACCAGCGAAAGCCGCCCGGTGCAGTGGCTGCTGATCGGCATTTCGCTGGTCTTCATGGCCATCATTCTGGTGTTGCCGCTTTACGCGGTGTTCCACGAAGCCCTGTCGCGCGGCATCGACACCTTCTTCGCCTCCCTGACCGAGCCCGACGCCCAGGCCGCCATTCGCCTGACGCTCCTCGTCGCGGCCATCGCCGTGCCGCTCAACGTCATCTTCGGTCTGGCCGCCTCCTGGGCCATCGCCAAGTTCGAGTTCAAGGGCAAAGCCTTCCTCATCACCCTGATCGACCTGCCGTTCTCGGTCAGCCCGGTTATTTCGGGCCTCGTTTATGTGCTGCTGTTCGGGGCAGGGAGCTTCCTCGGCCCCTGGCTCAAAAGCTACGGCATCGAAGTCCTGTTCGCGCTCCCCGGCATCGTCCTCGCCACCATTTTCGTGACCTTCCCCTTCGTCGCCCGCGAGCTGATCCCGCTGATGCAGGATCAGGGCACCGGCGACGAGGAAGCCGCGCTGTCGCTCGGCGCCAGCGGCTGGCAGACGTTTTTCCGCGTCACGCTGCCCAATATCAAATGGGGCCTGCTTTATGGCGTGCTGCTGTGCAATGCCCGCGCCATGGGCGAGTTCGGCGCCGTCGCCGTGGTCTCGGGCAAGATTCGCGGCCAGACCACCACCATGCCGCTGCAGGTGGAAATGCTCTATAACGAATATAACGCCACCGCGGCCTTCGCCCTGGCATCGCTTCTGGCCATGCTGGCGCTGGTCACTCTGGTGCTGAAAAGCGCGCTGGAATGGCGTTTCGGCGAAGAACTCGCCGCCTCTGCACACGAATAGGATTTGGGGTCTATGGAAGTACGCGTTCAAAATGTACGCAAGGAATTCGACCGGTTCCCGGCGCTGCATGATGTCTCGCTCGACATCCGCTCGGGCGAGCTGATCGCGCTGCTCGGCCCCTCGGGCTCCGGCAAGACGACGCTGCTGCGCCTCATCGCCGGCCTTGAAACCCCCACTGAGGGCAAGATTTTCTTCGGCGATATCGACGCTTCCGAAAAAACCGTGCAGGAGCGCAACATCGGCTTCGTGTTTCAGCACTATGCCCTGTTCCGCCACATGACGATCCTTGAAAACGTCTCCTTCGGCCTCAAGGTCCGTCCACGGTCCTCGCGCCCGCCCGCCAGCGAAATCCGCCGCCGCGCCATGGAACTGCTCGACCTCGTCCAGCTCTCTGGCCTTGAAAAGCGCTATCCCAACCAGCTCTCCGGCGGCCAGCGCCAGCGCGTCGCGCTCGCCCGCGCCCTCGCCATCGAGCCGGCGGTTCTCCTTCTCGACGAACCCTTCGGCGCCCTCGACGCCCAGGTCCGCCGCGAGCTTCGCAAATGGCTGCGCGAAATCCACGACCGCACCGGCCACACCACGGTTTTCGTCACCCACGATCAGGAAGAAGCCCTCGAGCTCTCCGATCGCCTCTGCGTCATGAGCCAAGGCCGCATCGAACAGGTCGGCACCCCCGACACCGTCTATGATGAGCCGACGTCGCCCTTCGTCTTCGGCTTCATCGGGGAATCGAGCGAGCTGCCGGTTACCGTCGAAAACAACGAACTCTGGGTCGGCGGCCGCGCCATCGGCGTTCCCGCCAACGGCGCCGCCCCCGGCAATGCCCGCCTGTTCTTCCGCCCGCACGATGTCGAACTGGTCGAAGCCGACGCCTCCCTTCCCGGCGTCGTCACCAATTCGCGCCGCGTCGGCGGCACCCGCCGCGTCGAACTCGCCATCGGCGGCAGCAACCACCCCGTCGAAGTCGATCTCCCCTTCGACCACCCCGCCGCCGAAAAATCCCGCCTCTCCTTCCGTCCCCGCCGCTGGAAACTGTTCCCGGCCGCTTAAGCAACAGTGAAGCTTACGCTGGCAGCAAAGCGTGCTGGTCACCCCCGCGGCGCCCACGGACCCGCCACCCCCACCAGCCGTCATCCTCGGGCTTGACCCGAGGACACTACACTTTCCGACCGCTTGGCAAGCAACCCCCACCTAACCTCCCCCAGAAGTGGGGGAGGGACCGCCCAGCGTTCAAGGCACCATCGTGCAAAAAACGCGATCAGTCCCTCCCCCTCTACCAGGGGGAGGCTAGGTGGGGGCCTTCCTCCCTTGTCCCAACCCCCACAACCCCCTAAACCTGGAGCAACCTCAACGCTCTAGGCTCCTTTGATGAATCCCATTCTCACCACGCGCCTCGGCAGGCTCCGCGCCTGCATGGCCGCCACATCGACCGATCTCGTCGTCATCGGCCCCTCGAGCCACATGCTCTACCTCGCCGATCTCTCGCCGCACGGCGACGAGCGCCCAGTACTCCTGATGGTCAGCCAGACCTTCGCCGGCTTCCTGATGCCGGCGCTCAATGTCGACAGCGCCCGCCAGCACACCGATTTGCCGTTCTTCCCCTGGGCCGACGCCGACGGCCCGCACGCTGCCCTCAAGGAACTGCTCGCCGCCACCGGTATCGCCCCGATCAGCCCGTCCATCGTGCTCGATGAAACCATGCGCGCCGATTTCGCGCTGCTGGTGCTCGACGCACTCCCCGGCGCCCATCGCCGCTTTACCGACGATACCGTCGGCTATCTCCGCTCCCGCAAGGACGACGCCGAATATCGGGCCCTCAGGGCCAATGCCGTGCTCAACGACGCCGCCATGGCCGCCGCCTTCGCCGCCCTCAAGCCGGGCATCACCGAGCGCGAAATCGCCACCGTCGTCCGTGAATTCTACAAGGCCAACGGCGCCACCACCGAATTCACCTCGGTATGCTTTGGCCCCAACGGTGCCTTCCCGCATCACCACACCGGCGATACCCAGCTCAAAGACGGCGACGCCGTGCTCATCGACATCGGCGGCCGCAGCCAGGGCTACCCATCCGACATGACCCGCGTCGGCTATTACGGCACCGCTCCCGAAGGCTTCGGCCAGATCCATTCCATCCTCGACCGCGCCGTCGACGCCGCCATCGCCGCAGCCACGGCGGGCACCCCTGCCAGTGCCGTCGACAAGGCTGCTCGCAACATCATCACCGCCGCCGGATATGGTCCAAATTTCATGCACCGCACCGGCCATGGCCTCGGCATCGACATCCACGAGACGCCCTACATCACCGGGACCTCGGAAACAGTGCTGGAGGAGGGCATGGTGTTCTCGATCGAACCCGGCATTTACCTCGCTGGCCAGTTCGGACTGCGACTCGAAGAGATCGTCATCATCCGCAACGGCAAAGCCGAAGTGCTGTCCGAAATGCCGCGGACGGCAGTCGCCGTCGGCTAGCGATACCATCGCACAAAACGATGTAAACCCGTCGGCCTGATATAAAGCGGGGGCCCACCAGTTTTGGTGGGCCCCCGCTTTAGCGTCATCGAGCGCTCAACGTTAACACTCTGCTAACGCAATGCTAAACCTTCACCCGCACCATCTGGTACGAGTAAGGCGGCAGCGTCACCGTCAGCACATCGCCATCGATCCGGGCGCCTTCGCCCTTGCGCGGCGCCACTTCATTCTGGTTTGTGGCGGTATTCACGGCCTTCAGATTGGTATGCGTCATCACCTGATGATCGATCACCGAGCCATTGGCAAAGCCCTGCAGGCTCACTTCCGTCTCGATGCTTTCGCTCATGTGCCGGTTGACGAGGAAGAAACTGAGCGTTCCGTCCTCCTCGTTATGCACGCCCGAAACGTCGACGAACGGCGTGTTCTTGGCGTGTGGAGTCTCGTAACCCTCGGAGCTGGTGTTGAGCTGCAGCGCCGTGCCGCGGCCGAAAACCGAGGCGAAGAAGTACGGATAATAGATCGTCTGGGCCCAGGCCGGCCCGCCCTTTTCCGTCATGATCGGGGCAATGACGTTCACCAGCTGGGCGATACAGGCGATCTTCACCACATCCGAGCGGCGGATAAAGGTGTTGAGAATCAACCCAACCATCAGCACGTCTTCAAAATTGTAGATGTCTTCGAGCAGGCCCGGCGCATGCGGCCAGCCGCTGTTGCCGTCCAGGATCTCGCGATCCTTCTTGTTGGAATGGTACCAGACATTCCATTCGTCGAAGCAGATATAGACGTCGCGCTTGGACTTCCGCTTCGCCTTGACCTGCTTGATGGTCGACGCCACGGTCTCGATATAGGTGTCGAGCTTCTCGGCTAGGCCCAGGAAATTGGGCGTATTGTCGTCGCGGTTGGCGAAATACATGTGCAGCGAGATAAAATCGACGTGGTCGTAGGTGTGCTCGAGCACGATGCGTTCCCAGTCGGGATAGCTCGCCATGTCGGAGTTGGACGAGCCGCAGGCGATCAACTGCAGCGAGCTGTCGAACATCCGCATGGCGCGTGCCGTATTGGCAGCGAGCTTGCCATATTCGGTGGCGTCCTTGTGGCCAACCTGCCAGGGGCCGTCCATCTCGTTGCCCAGGCACCACATCTTGACGTTCCACGGCTCCTTGCGACCGTTCTTGATGCGCAGATCGCTCCAGTAGGAGCCGCCGGGATGGTTGACGTATTCAAGGAAATTGCGCGCCTCGTCGACGCCGCGCGAACCAAGGTTCACCGCCAGCATCATTTCCGTGCCGACCGTCGTGCACCAGTCGGCAAACTCGTGAATGCCCACGGCATTGCTGTCCGAGGTGTGCCAGGCCAGGTCCAGCCGGGTCGGGCGCTCCTCGCGCGGCCCGATGCCGTCCTCCCAGTTATACGCCGAAACGAAATTGCCGCCCGGATAGCGCACCACCGGTACGTTCAGATCCTTGACCAGCTTGGCAACGTCTCCCCGCATGCCGTTCTCGTCCGCCGTCGGGTGATCGGGCTCATAAATGCCCTGATAGATCGCCCGGCCGAGGTGCTCCAGGAACGCCCCATACACTCGATCATCGATCTTCGAGACCGTAAAATCCTTATGCGCTATGACTTTAGCCTGCACGGCATCCTCCCGTTACCCATTTTTCTGATTTATATCAGTTGTAACGTTGTAGTGGCGCGCCGGGGCAAAGCGCAAGTCCGGACTCAAATTAAATAGTATATTTGCACGACGGCAGTTTGTGGCGTCATGGCCAGCCGCCATGTCACATCGCGGTCTGCAGGCGCATCACGATTTCCTGGTCGTAATTGCCAAAACCCCGGCCGAAAATATTGATTCCCCCCGGGTGCCGGGCATCCGCTTTGACAGCTATCCGCAGCCGGATCGAGTGATGATGCGCCAGGTCCAGATCGACCAGCGACACCGGGGATATCTTCATGCCGTCGACATACGTGCCATCCGTCGTCACGCGCCAACTCTTGAGCTTGCCGTACTGGCTGCCCTTCAGCTTCCACCAGTCGGGAGTGTAAACCCCTCGCTTGTCTCCAAAATCCCCCGGCGACATCCAGGTGCCGATCTCGGTCCCGTTGACCGACAGCGTGATGTCGCTCGGCCAGTCCGCCGAGGTGCCGGGCACTTCCGAGCTCAATTCGAGCGAGAATTCCATCTCGTTGATACTGGCCTGGCTGAGTTTTGCATTATTGGGAAACTGATATTCGAGGTATCCCCGGGTGAACCAGATCAGTCCTGCCTTCATGCGGTTGGGGTCGAGAAATGTGTCCGGCACATCGAGCAGCCCGATGATTCCGTCCGTCGAGCACAGCCCGCACGGCGCCGAAACCTCGCAGCTGGTATAAAGCCCCAATGGCATGGCCACCTCGATGGTGTCGCGCCCGAGCGGCCGCACGCTCTCCTTGAACATCACCATGACTTCGTCGAACATCGAGTGGCAAATCTTCTGGTTGCCCTTGCGCGCCTTTTGCGTCTCGGTCCGGATCAGCCCGGCATTCTCCAGAATCTGGATATTGGTCGATACCGTCGACTGCGGCAGCGACAGCTTGTCGGCAATATCGTTGCCGTTCATCGCCCCCTCGACATGCAGCAGCTTCAAAATGCGCACGCGGATCGGCGACGCCAGGCCCTTGAGCACCTCCATTCCCTCTTCAGGATCGATCACCAAAAAATTGCGGCTCATGCTGAAGCTTTCGCGCGGGAGTGGATGTGACACTGATGTGTATCCGCTCCAGTGATCCGATCAACCATCTCAACCCGAAACTGAGCACAGACTTCTTCGCTCAACCGCTTGCATTCGGTCCAAGCATTGTCTATGCAGACCCCGCGCCGGGCACTAACCCGCCGCCAGCCGGTTCCGGCCTGCTGGGGAATAGTTCAATGGTAGAACTGCGGACTCTGACTCCGTCAATCTTGGTTCGAATCCAGGTTCCCCAGCCAATTCTTTGCTTAGTTCCATTGCAATAAAATGGCCGCTCACGGCTGGTTCACGCGGAAACTCCGAACAGGAACCCGATACCAGCGGTCAGCGCCATCGCCAAAGCGCCCCAAAACATCACTCGCAAGGTCGGCCGCAGGACGCCGGCGCCACCTGTTCTGGCGCCAACGGCTCCCAGCAGCGCGAGGAACGCCAGGGAGGCTACTGCGACGGCTTGGACCAGCCAGGGTCGCGGCACCACGACAACCATCAACAGTGGCAGCGCTGCGCCGATCGAAAATGTCGCTGCAGACGTCAAGGCGGCCTGGATTGGTCGGGCGGTCGTCATGGCCGAAATCCCAAGCTCGTCCCGGGCATGCGCCGTCAGGGCATCCCTCGCCGTCAATTGGCTGGCGACCTCGAGCGCCAGATCGAGCGTCAGGCCGCGTTCGACGTAGATCGCCGCCAGTTCGTGCAACTCGGCTTCCGGATCGTCGAGCAGTTCTTGCTTCTCCCGAGCCAGGTCTGCGGTCTCTGTATCGGATTGCGAACTCACCGAGACATATTCGCCGGCGGCCATCGACATGGCACCCGCAACCAGTCCGGCAATGCCGGCGACGAGGATCTGCGGTGGGGCGGCTGCCGCTGCGGCAACCCCGATGATCAGGCTTGCGGTCGAGACGATCCCGTCATTGGCGCCGAGAACCGCGGCGCGGAGCCAGCCAATGCGGGTAATCTGATGCCGCTCGACATGGGTATGCAGTCTGGTCATGAGGGAAGCCTTGCGATTGGAGGGAGCGTCAGTATGGCTTCGAAGCCATCAGATTGTCCGCGGGCGGGGGAGTGCAGGACCAGCGTTCCGCCGGTCTGTTCCATGATCGATCGGACGATCGACAATCCCAGCCCCGAGCCGGTGGATGAGGTCGGGCCGCGCTGAAACGGCTGGCCGATCTTTTGCAGGACTTCAGCGGGCACGACCGGACCGCCATTGCTGACGCGCAGGACATTTGGCCTGTCGACGGCAACGATGATCGGCCGGTCGCCGGCCCCGTGCAGCAGTGCATTGTGCACCAGATTGGTTACGGCAATGGCAAAGGCATCGACGTTGATGGGCGCCCGGAGCGTCACGCCGTCAGACATAATTAGCTGCAGGCGCTTGCCGATCGTCGACCGGGCCTGAAAGTCGCTGATGACCAGATTCAGCGCTGGAACGAGATCGACACTCTGGTCAATGCGCGCAAACCCGGCTTCGAGGCGGGATAGCTGCAACAACTTCTCCGCCAACTGGCCCAGGCTTTTCAGGGCCAGCTCGATATCTCGCAGCCGTTCATGTCCTGGGGCCTGCCCGAGTTCGAGCGCCAGTTGCTGGGTCTGCGCCAGCGCGCCGGCTATCGGGGTCCGCAATTCGTGCGCGCTGCTGGCGGCAAAACTGCGTTCTGCATCCATCGCCGTTCGCAGTCGGTCGATCAAGCTGGCTACGGCCTGCGCGATCGGCGCCAGCTCGACCGGATGCCCCTCGAGCGTCAGTGGCGTCAGATTGCGGCTGTCCCGCTTTTCGATATCGCGGCGCAGCCGTTCCACCGGCCGCATCGCCAGCCGGATCGCAGACCAAATCCCGAGGGCAATAAGCGGAATGAGACCGAGGAGCGGCCAGGCCAGCGCAGCGATGCTCTCCAGCAAGGCCTTGTCACGATGGTCGGAACTTTCGAGGATGACAATTCCATATCCGGTACTCTGATCCGTCGCGGCATAGAGCCGTTTCCCGTCGATTTCGGAAAAGCCGTTCTTGAGGGTGACTGAAGCGAGTTCGGGCGGCGCATTGTCGCCGCGCACGATGACGCGACCGTCGCGATCGCGGATGAAATAGGTGAAATAATTCTCGTCGCCCGGCTGGTCGAGACCCGGGACCTGATGGGGTTCGTCCTGTTCCAGTTCGCCAAAATCATGGATCGCCAACGGCAGCAGGCGATAGGCACTTTGTTGCAAGGTTTCGTCAAAGGCCTCGTTGAGTTCGTGACGCATGACCGTAGCGGAAATCGAGGCTGCACCGATCCACAGCACGCCCGTCCCGATGGCCAGGCCAAGCGATAACCTCACGGTGATGGAAAAACTGGCCATGCCTAGCGCGCGACCTGATAGCCCAGGCCGCGGGAGGTGCTGACGAATTCCCGCCCGAGCTTCTTGCGCAGCCGGCTCACATAGACCTCTACGGCATTGCTCTCGACCTCGGCGCCGAAGGCGTAAAGCGAATCCTCGATTTCGGCCTTGGTGACGATGGCACCGCGATGGCTGAGGAGCCGCTCCAGCACCACCCATTCGCGTGCTGTCAGAACGACCGGCTGGCCAGCCACCAGGGCGATCTTGCGGGCAAGATCGAGAGCGATGGGTCCGATGGTCACGACGGGAAGCGGGCTGGCGGAAGAACGGCGCGCCACCGCCGCGACGCGGGCACTCATTTCGCTGAGATCGAATGGCTTGATCAGATAATCGTCGGCGCCTGAATTGAGCCCCTCGATCCGGATCGCCACTTGGTCCTGCGCCGTGGTGATGATCACCGGCACCGCATTGTGGGCGGCACGCAGTTCGCGCAGCAGGTCCAGTCCGCGCCCGTCGGGCAGGTTGAGGTCGAGCAATACCAGCTCGTAAGTCATGGTCGATAGCGCCAGCCGTGCGTCGTCGAGACGTTGCATCCAGTCGACCCCATGCCCGGTCGAGGCAATGTGGTCGCGAATGGCTGCACCCAACACGTGGTCGTCTTCGATCAGCAAAACCCGCATCACTGCCCCTCTTGGCCCAAGTTCTCATAACTGCGGCACCTGACGCGAAGCTGAAAGCGATAGTGGTCTGATTTCAGCCTCCTGTCAGCTTGATGTTTTCTATTGGCCCCATCGATAACCCGAACGGGACCATGTTCATGAACAAGCTTGCCGCCGCCCTCGTTCTTGCCACTGCGCTGGCCGTGCCAAGCCTGGCTTATGCCAGGGATTTGACCATCGACGCGCAAATCGCTTCCTATCGCGGGCCCAACACATTCCTCGCGATTTACCTGACCAAACCTGACGGTAGCTACGACACAACGCTCTGGGTTGCCGGACAAAACCAGCGCTACTACCGCCACCTCCGCAACTGGGTGCGTGGCATATCCAGCGCCGGCGGCAATATCGACGGCATTTCCGGCGCTAGCGTCGGGGCCGGGCAGACACTGACCATTCATGCCAGCGTTGCCGATGCGATGATCGACGCAGGCTACCAGATCCATGTCGACAGCGCCGTCGAGAACGGCGGCGAATATCCCAATGACGTCGTCATGCCGCTGGCCCAGGCCAACTCCGGCCACGCGGCAGTCGGAACCGGCTACGTCCAAAGCCTCACCGTGACCTTCTAGCATCAGGAATTCGTGTCATGCTGCGTCGCATTCACTCCTTGCCTGGCCTGTTGGCGGGTCTGCTCGTGATGTTCATGGCCCTCAGCGGTGCCTTCCTGTCGCTCCAGCCGGCGATCGAGCAATGGCAGGCCGCCTCTGCCGGACCTCAGCTCAACGTCGCCGCCTTGTCCGACACGGTCGCTCGCCGGCTCCCCAATGTTTCGCGGATCGTCAGGCAGGCATCCGGCGCTGTTATCGCCTATTCCGATAGTGCGGCCGGGCAAATCGCGACGCGCATCGATCCATCGTCCGGTGCCGTCGTGGGGCCCTACGAGACCTCACCAGTGTTTGCCTTCATGATGGAACTACATCGCTCGCTGTTTCTGGGCCAAAGCGGACATTTCGTTGCCGGGCTTGCCGCCCTTTCCATGCTGGTGCTGTCGATTTCGGGTGGCTTGCTGCTGGTCACGCGACTGGGCGGCTGGTCGCAAATCTTCAGCGCCACCAAGGGGAGCTTGAGGCAGCGCCTGCATGTCGACATCGGTCGCATCGTGCTGGTCGCGCTGCTGCTCAGCGGCCTCACGGGCGCCTACATGTCGCTGGTCAGCCTGGGTATCGTTCCGACCGGGCAGGCCGGCTTCATCGCGTTCCCCAGCACTGTCGATGGCGGCTCCCCCGCACCGGTTGCTGACCTTGCCGCACTGCAGGCGGTGCCATTGTCGCAACTGCGCGAACTGGTGTTTCCCGCACCCGGAGATCCTACCGATTTGTTCACCATAACCACCAATGCCGGCCAGGGTTTCGTCGATCAGGCGAGCGGCGCCATGCTCGGATTTGTCCCCAACAGCCTTGGCCAGACCGTCTACGAAGCGTTTTACACCCTCCATACGGGGCAGGGCATCGCATGGCTCGGCCTGGTGCTCGGGCTGGCAGCGCTTGCGGTGCCCGTCATGGCGGTCAGCGGTGCGTTGATCTGGTGGTCGCGCCGGCGCAACCAGCCGCGGATCAAGCACAATGTGGCGGGGAACGACGCCGACACCATTATCCTCGTCGGCAGCGAAGGCAACTTGACCTGGGGCTTTGCCGTCACCCTCCACGAGGCCCTGACGCAAGCCGGCCATCGCGTCCATACCGCCCCGATGAACAGCCTTGCCCGGCACTATCTCAAAGCCCGACGCTTGTTCGTGCTGACCGCGACCTATGGTGATGGCGCAGCGCCACAAAGCGCGAACCGGTTCCTGTCGCGGCTGGAACAGTTCAAACCAACGCCGGATATGGCTTTCGCCGTCCTCGGCTTTGGCGATCGCAGCTTCGCCCAGTTCTGCAAGTTTGCCGACGATGTCGATGCGGCACTTTTGGCGACCGGGATGCGGCAATTTCAGCCGTCTGCCAGTATCGATCGCCAGTCTTCGCAGGCGTTTGCGCAATGGGGCGACGAGACCGGCAAACTATTGGGGACGGCCCTGCAGCTGATCCATGCGCCACGTCTGCCACGGACGACGCAATTCGCGCTGACAAATCGCGATGACTATGGCGTCGAGGTCCAGGCGCCGGCCAGCGTGCTGCGTTTTACCATGCCATCGCGGCCCCGCGGCGGCATCGCCGGGCTTTTCGGATTGGGACCGCGCCTGCCGCGCTTCGAGGTTGGCGATCTGATCGGCATCGTGCCTCCCGGCAGTGCCATACCGCGCTATTATTCCCTGGCCAGTTCCAGCCGTGAGGGCGTGCTCGAAATCTGCGTCCGCAAGCAAACCGGCGGCCTGTGCTCGGAATTCCTGCACGCCCTGGCTCCGGGCGACACTATCCAGGCCTTCGTCAAGTCGAACCCCGATTTTCGCGCTGGCCGGGGCCGCACGCCCATCATCATGATCGGCGCCGGTGCCGGTATCGCCCCGCTTGCCGGCTTCATCCGGGGCAATCGGCAACGTCGTCCAATTTATCTTTACTGGGGCGGACGGGACCCGACCTCCGACTTTCTCTATGCGCCTGAGCTGGCCCAATGTCTCGACGACGCACGCCTGAGCCGTTTCTTGCCGGCGTTCTCGCGTGTCGTCGGCGGCAGCTATGTGCAGGACAGGCTGCGCCAGGACCGGAACACGATCCGTGGCCTGATCGACCGCGGCGCCCGCATCATGGTCTGCGGTGGCCGCGAGATGGCCAGCGGCGTGCGTCTGACGCTCGACGATATCCTCGCGCCGCTCGGCGAGACCGCGCAGCACCTCAAAACCATAGGAAGGTACGTCGAAGATGTATACTGACCATCGCCCCGAAAATTGGGCCACTGTGTCGCCGGTCGTAACCTGGAGTCCGGGCCTGACTCGTCATGCGCTCCATGGTCCGACCATGGGCACGCGCTATTCCGCGGTCTTCACGGCGCCTGCGTATTTTGCCCTCGGCTCGCTTGGGACCACGCTTCAAGCGGCCGTGGATGCGGTCGACCGGCAAATGTCGAACTGGCGTCCGGACTCCGACATTTCAAGATTCAACGCCGCCGAGGCCGGTGTCTGGGTTGCAGTCGAAGCCGACCTGCTCGAGGTTGTCGAAACTGGCATCGAGATTGGGCGCCGCTCCGGTGGAGCTTTCGACATTGGGCTGGGCGCAATCGTCGATGCCTGGGGGTTTGGGCCACTCCGGTCGACGCCCGATGTCGATATGATTGGAAAGCTCTCTCACAGCGGACAGCGCTCTCTGGATGATGTTTTGGAACTGGACCGTCGCAATGCGCGGATGGGAAAGCTTGCTCCGCTCCAGCTCGATCTATGCGGCATCGCCAAGGGTTTTGGCGTCGATCAGCTGGCGCGTAGCCTCGACGCTCATGGCATCGCCAATTATCTTGTTTCGATCGATGGCGAACTGCGCGCCAAGGGGGAGCGCCCTGATGGCGGTCCATGGAATGTCGCTGTCGAGCGCCCCCATCGCTTTGCGCGGACGATCGTCTCCACCATCGCGCTGAAGGATCAGGCTATCGCAACGTCGGGCGACTATCGCCACTGGCACGAGCTTGTTGGCCGTCGGGTGTCGCACACCATGGACCCGCAAACCGGGCAACCGGTTGACAACCGGCTGGCATCGGTGACCGTTATGGCGGCCAACGCCATGGCAGCCGATGCCTGGGCGACGGCTTTGCTGGTCGCTGGCGAAACCGCTGGTCCGGCCATGGCGGAGGCCAATGGGCTGAATGCCTTGTTCATCGTGCGCCATGACGGTGAACTGTTCGAATTGCCGATCGGCAAATTTGCGTGAGCCTTCAGCTTGGCGTCAGCTTGGCCGCCTAAAGCTGCAGAAAATGTTAGGCTGGCCAATTGCGGACGATTTTGTTGCGCAAGGCAGAGGTAGGGCATCATGAACGAGCAACGGACCGTCGGCTATTCCACCCTCCAGATCACGCTGCATTGGCTGATTGCAGCACTCGTCGCTTTCCAGCTCATCTTCGGGGAGGGCATGACCAGCGTCCGCGAAGCAGCAGAAGAGGGGGTAACCCCATCCAGCGTCGATTCTGCCGTCAGCATCGGCCATTACTGGTTCGGCATCGCGATTTTGGCCTTGGTCCTCGTCCGATTGGGCGTCCGGCTCACGCAGGGCGTACCCCCACGCCCGCTTGCTACCCCGAACTGGATGGACTGGGCTGCCAAGCTGGTGCACTGGGCGTTCTATATCATGCTGTTCGCCATGCCCGTTCTGGGCCTGCTGACGATCTACGTTTCGGACTCGTTCGGGGACATTCACAAGCTCGGCAAGCCGGTTTTCATCGCCCTGATTGTGATCCACGTTGTCGCAGCGCTGTTTCACCAGTTCATCAAGCGGGACGGAACGCTGCGCCGCATGCTGGTTCCCGTAAAATAGTCAATCGGTTCCGGGCTTGGAGACAATTTCACCCGATCAAGCCCAGGCCAACAAAGGTTACGCCATGAATGTACAAATGACTTTGCCCGATGCACACCTTCTTGGGCTCGGCACCCATGTGCCGCCCTACGAGTTGCCTCAGGACATGGTCAAGGTGGTAGCCAAGCGGGTCTTGGGCGAGCGCTATCCGGATTTCGAACGGCTGACCAAGTCGTTCGAGAACGCCGGTATCAACAGTCGCTATTCGGCAGTGCCATTCGAGTGGTTTGAAAAACCCCAGGATTGGCCAAGCCGCACGGCCGCCTATCTGCAAGGTGCGACGGAGATGTTCATCGGGGCGGCGAACAAGGCGCTGGCGGCTGCCGGCTGGACGGCCGAGGACGTCGACTGCATCGTGACGGTAACATCGACGGGGATTGCCACGCCGACGTTGGACGCGCGCGCCATGCTCACCATGCCGTTCCGCGCCGATGTCCAGCGGGTGCCGGTGTTTGGCCTGGGCTGCGCCGGTGGCGTTTCCGGACTGTCGATCGCCGCGCGGCTGGCCAGCGCCTCACCAGGCAGCAAGGTGCTGTTCGTCTGCGTCGAGACCTGCACGCTGTCGTTTCGCGACGACCGCCTGCAAAAGGCCGACATCATCGCCACCGTGCTGTTTGGGGACGGCGCTGCGGCTGCCTGCATTTGCACCGAAGGCCCAAGCCTTGGCCGGTTCGGCCGCGGCGAGGAACACACCTGGCCCGACACGCTCTCGATCATGGGCTGGGATGTCGACAAGGCTGGCTTTGGCGTGGTGTTCGATCGCTCCATCCCGGAATTTGTCAAACAGAACTTCTCCGACGCCGTAACCAATGGCCTTGAGCGCATGGGACTGGACCAGGCCGAATTGAGCCGCATGGTTTGCCATCCTGGTGGCGCCAAGGTTGTCGACGCGATCGAGGCAGCACTGCACCTTGAGCAAGGCGTGCTCGATCACGAGCGCGGAATTTTGCTCGACTACGGCAATATGTCGGCGCCGACGGTGTTGTTCGTGCTGGAGCGGGTGCTGCGTGATGCGCCGCACGGGCAAATGATGTTGGCAGCGCTCGGGCCTGGGTTCACCGCCTCGCTCCTGCCGATCCAGTTCGCTGCGTGATGGGAGCGGCCTCGGTTCCGGCCCTTCTGTTCATCGCCTTCGTGGTGCTGCAACGCCTGGGTGAGCTGGTGCTGGCGCGGCGCAACACGGCAGCCCTGCTGGCCCGGGGCGCGCGCGAGATCGGCGCCAGTCACTATCCGCTGATGGTGGGTATGCACACGGCCTTTCTGGTGGCGATCGCCTGGTATGGCTGGCAGGCGCCGGTGGCACTGCCTTGGTTAACCGCTTACGCCGTATTGCAGGGTTTGCGTGTATGGATCCTCGCCAGCCTCGGGCCGCGCTGGACCACCCGCATCATCATTCTCGACGAGCCCCTCGTCGTGCGCGGGCCCTACAAGTTCATGGCGCACCCCAATTACCTGCTGGTCGTGGCCGAACTGATCGTCATCCCCATGGTCCTGGGCCTGGCGTGGGTCGCCCTGATCTTCACTGTCCTCAACGCCGCAATGTTGGCCCTGCGCATCTCGGTGGAACAGCGCGGATTGAACGAGGCATCGATCCCCTAAAGGCTGCGCAACCGGGATCAGAACAGCGTCGCGACCTCAGTTTTCAGATGCTCGATGAAAGCCCGGACTTTTGCCGGCACAAATTGGGCGGACGAATAAACCGCGTGAACCTCGAGTGGTGCATATTGGTAGTCCGGCATGATCTGCACCAATGTGCCAGCTGCCAGCTCTGCTTGAATTTGTGGCAGTTGAGCGCCGCCCAGTCCGCGTCCTGCCACCAGAGCCTTCGTCAGAACGAAAGTGTTGTTCGCCAGGAAGGTCGTTTTCACCGGCATCATCAGCGGTCCGTCGGGTCCGATCAATGGCATGCTGTCGTCCAGCGCTGCCCAGCTGAACCGAACTTGGCTATGGCCCGGCAGCTCCGCCGGCGTCGTGGGCGTGCCGTGCTCGCCGAGATATTCGGGCGAGGCAACGAGAATGCGGCGCAATGTGCCGAGCCGCCGGGCGATCAGGCCTGAGGACCGCAGCGTACCAAAACGGACGGCAACATCGACCGCCTGCTCCATCAGGTCGACCTGGCGATCGTCCAGCATGAGCTCGATCGTGACTTCGGGGTGGGCTGCCTGAAATGCGATGGCGATATCGGCCATATACATCTGCCCGAAGCCGGTGGGCGCGTGCAGGCGCAGATGTGCACTCAAGCGAGCCGTCGCGCCGCTCGCCAATTCCGCCGCCTCTTGCACCGCGAGCAGTACCCTCTTGGCCCGCAGATAATAATCCTGTCCCGCTTCTGTCAAAGCCAGCTTGCGGGTGGTGCGATTGATCAGCCGCACGCCGAGATGGCTCTCAAGCCCAACGACTTTCTGGCTGACCGCAGGCTGGGACAATTTCATGTCGCGCGCCGCCGCGGACAGGCTGCCCAGTTCGGCGACGCGCACGAAAACGCTCATCGCACCCAAAACGTCCATCTCGCCACCTCAAGGTTTTGCTTATAACTGAAATTCCCGGCTATGAATGATTGTGCTGCCAACGCCCATGGCGGGCGAATGGAGCACGAGATGTCTGAGCCTAGAAAACTTGCCCTGGTGGTTGGCGCCAATGGCGTCATCGGTGGCAATTTGATTGAGCACCTGCTGACCCTCGATGATTGGGATATCGTCGGGTTGTCACGCCGCGGCAGTGTCTCGACGGATCGTCTTCGCTATATCGCCGTCGACTTGCTGGATCGCGAGGCCACACGCCAAACACTCGCCGGCCTTTCCGAAGTCACCCATATCTTCTACGCCGCGTACCAGGATCGTCCCAGCTGGGCCGAACTTGTGCCGCCGAACCTGGCCATGCTGGTCAACGTGGTCGACGCCATTGAGCCGGTCGCGAGCCATCTGAGCCACATCAGCCTGATGCAGGGCTACAAGGTCTATGGCGCCCATCTGGGGCCGTTCAAGACGCCGGCGCGCGAAGACGATGCCAATCACATGCCGCCCGAATTCAATATCGACCAGCAGGCCTTCCTCGAGAGGCGCCAGATTGGCAAGCACTGGACATGGTCGGCGCTGCGCCCATCCGTGGTCATCGGTTTTGGCCTGGGCAATCCGATGAACCTCGCCATGGTCATTGCGATCTATGCGAGCATGTCAAAAGAGCTCGGTCTGCCACTCCGCTTTCCCGGCAAGCCTGGCGCATACGACACCCTGCTGGAAATGACCGATGCCGGCCTCCTGGCGCGCGCGACCATTTGGGCAGCCACTGCCCCGGAGTGTGCCAATCAGGCGCTCAATATCACCAATGGCGATCTGTTCCGCTGGAGCGAGATGTGGCCAAAGATTGCTGCATACTTCGGCCTCGAAACCGCTCCGCCCCTGCCGATGAACCTCGCTAGTATCATGGCAGACAAGGAACCGCTCTGGTCTTCGATGGTCTCTCGGCATCGCTTGGCGGATACCAGCTATGGCGATGTCTTCTCCTGGGGCTTTGGCGATGCCGTCTTTAGCTGGAACTATGATTTTTTCGCGGATGGGTCCAAGGTGCGACGCCTCGGCTTTCACGAGCATGTCGACACCACGGCGATGTTCTTCTCCGTTTTTGACGATCTGCGTCAGCGGCGAATAATTGCATGACGCTGTGCATGCCCCTTACCCGACGCTCGCATTAACCCCTTCTATGACCTCATCGATTTCACCGTCGGTGAGGTGCGGCCCGATGGGCAGGCCGAGCAGGCGATCGGCGAAGCGTTCGGTGACGGGCAGGGCGCCTTTGCCGATGCCGTATTCGGCGAAGACCGGCTGTAGATGCAGCGGCGGGGCATAGGTCAGATTGGTGGCGATGCCAAGATTACCCAGCTGTTCCAGTAGCTTGACCCGGTCTGTAGATTCAATGACGTAGTTGCGCCAGGCATGTTCGTAGCCAGGCAGGGTCGCCGGCAGCCCGATTTCGAGCCCGCTCAAACCTTCGGTATATCGTGCGGCCTGCTGCCGGCGTGCCGCAAGCATGCCGTCCAAAAACGGCAAGCGTGCCCGGAGAATGCTTGCTTGAATCTCGTGCAGGCGCTCGTTGAGGCCGTGGGTCTCGTGATGCAGCCCACCCATTCCCTTGCCATGCATGGCATAGTGGCGACTGCGCTCCTGCCCATAGGCCGAAATCTTGCGCATCCGTTCGGCAAGATCCGCGTCCTGGGTCAGCGCTGCACCCCCGGCGCCAAAGCTGCCCAGATGCTTTGACGGCGCGAAGCTGAAACAGGTCACGTCGGCCATGACGCCGACCTTGATGCCGTCGATGGTCGCGCCCAGCGACAGGCAGGCATCCTGCACCACTTTGAGCCCATGCCGCCGAGCGATGGCCATGATGGCGGTCATATCGGCGGGGTGTCCGTAGAGATCGACCGGCAGGATGGCGCGGGTGCGGGGGCCGATGGCCGCAGCCAGTGCATCGACGTCCATATTGCGCGACACCGGGTCGATATCGACCCAGACCGGCTTGGCGCCGGTGTGATGGACCGAGGACGAGGAGCCGATATCGGTGTTGCTGACGGTAATCACCTCATCCCCCGGCCCGATACCGAGCGCCAGCAGCGCCACCTTCAGAGCGGCAGTTCCCGAGGCGACCCCGACGGCATGGCTGGCGCCGTTCCAGGCGGCAAACTCCGCTTCGAACGCCGGCACTTCATCGCCCCAGTCGAAGCGTCCGCTGGCAATGACCCGGGCGATCGCCGCGTCGATTTCCGGCTTCTGGCGCTGATAGAGCCGCTGGTGATTGTAAAACGAAACTGCCATCAGCGGGCTTTCGGCAGATAGACGATGACCTCGACTTCGACCTTGACCTCGGGCGAGCCCAGCCCGCCGATGATGATGCCGCTATGGGGTGGCCGATGGTCGCCGAAGAACTTCTTGCGCTCGGCCGAAATGGCGGGGGAGTCGGCGCGGTCGGTCATGAACACCATGATCTTGACCACGTCCTGCGGCGTGGCGCCGATATGGGCCAGGATGCGCCCGATGTTCTTGTAAACCTGCGCCGCCTGCGCGCCGGCATCGCCCACGCCGACCCATTGGCCGGCCTCGTCGCGCGCCACCTGCCCGGCCACATAGGCGAAGTCCCCGGCAATCGAGACATGCTCGTAATTGGCGGCGGGGAATACATCGGGCGGGCTGGTCAGGGTAATGGCGGTCATGGGTTCAAAGTCTCCGTTTTCCGGGTTGATGGGCAATCACCGCGTCGAGCAGCGATGGATCGACACGGAGCCACCACATCGACGTAAAAGCTGACCGCTACCTTGTAATACAAGCATACATATCGCAATCTAATCCGCTGCTTGAAAAACATGCATCGGATGGCATTGCACGTCTTGACAGCAGCCGAACTTTGTCGACCTTTATACGGCGTAGTTTGTAATACAATCTACAATATATTCATGATGCCAACTCGGGTCGCAAAGGATCGCGCCGACTTGTCGCTTTGCTGCGCACGCTTGCCGCGACGCCGCCGACCGCTCTTCCAAATACGCCCGCTGCTCCGCCGCCGATATCACCCGATCCGATCTCAAGAGGTCCACATATGCTCAAACGAGTTAGCCTGACCGCGCTGGCGCTGGCGGCGATCTGCCTGCCTGCCATGGCGCAAACCACTCCTGATACCTTGGTCGTCGCCCAGTCTGTCGACGTCGAGTCGCTCGAGCCCGACATGCTCAACCAGTCGGCATCGCTCAACGTCGCGACGGCGCTATGGGGCACGCTGCTCAGCGTCACTCCGGACGGCGAGATCGTGCCGAACTTCGCCGAGAGCTATTCGTGGAACGACGCCGGCACCGAGATCAGCTTCAAGATCCGTCCGGGCCTGCAATGCGAAGATGGCGAAACGCTCGACGCCGAGGACGTCGCCTATTCGTTCACCCGCGCCGCCGATCCCGCCAATAAATTCATCGGCCACACCCCGGGCTTCGTCTATTCGTCGATCGGTTTCGTCGGTGCGCGCGCCGACGACGCCACGACCGCCGTCATGCAGGTCAAGGGCTACTCGTCCACCGTGCCCGGCATGGTCGCCAAGATATTGATCCACTGCAAGGACAGCTACGAAAAGCTCAGCGTCGAACAGGCGGCCGTCGCGCCGGTGGCTTCGGGGCCCTACAAGCTCGTCGAATGGGTCCGCGCCGATCGCGTCGTGCTGACCCGCAACGAAAAATGTACGATGGGTGAGCCCGCCTTCAAGAACATCATCTTCCGCGTCATTCCGGAATCCAGCACGCGCACCGCCGAGCTGCTCGCCGGCCAGGTCGATATTGCCGTCAACATTCCGCCCGACCAGTCGGACGCCATCAACAGCTCCGGTCAGGCCAAGGTGGTGACAGTCGCCGGGACGCGCCGGATGTTCGCCGGCTTCAACTTCTCCGGCGCTTTCGACGGAACGCCAGCGGGCGAGGCCTTTAAGAAGGTCGAAGTGCGCCAGGCGCTCAACATGGCGGTCGATGTGCCCACCATCTGCAAGCAATTGCTGGGCACCGAATGCACCCGCGCCAATGGCCCGGCCAATCTGGGCGATGCGACCATCGAGCCATACCCCTATGATCCCGATCAGGCCGAGGCCATGCTCGACGCTGCCGGATATCCACGCGGCGCCGATGGCGTGCGCTTCACCGTCGACATGCAGGGGCCCCAGGGCCGCTATCTGCAGGACGGCCAGGTGCAGCAGGCCATCGCCCAATACCTTGGCGACGTTGGGGTGCAGACCACCAACGATCTGATGGACATGACGGTATTCTCCCCGATGGCACGCGAACACCGGGCCGGTCCGATGTTCTTCATCGGCCAGGGCGGGGCGACCTGGAGTGCCATTTATGACATGTCGCTGTTCCCCTCGCGCGATGCGCCGGTCAACACCGGCAATTGGTACAACGCTGAGTGGCAAAAGCGCTGGGACAGCCTGTCGGGCATTCGCGACACCGTCGAAGAGCGCAAGATCGTCGATGAGATGCTCAAGATCTTCCACGACGACGCGCCCTGGATCTTCCTCTACTTCCAGCCCGATTTCTATGGCGTCTCGGACCGCATCGCCTGGACCCCGCGTCGCGACGAGGCGCTCGATGTCTGGACTGCCACGCTGAAATAACCGCATGAAACACAAACGAAAAGGGCCGGTTTTCACCGGCCCTTTTTTGCGTCTTGGCCAGGGATCAGGCGAGCACTTCGCTAACCCGGTGCGTGCCGCCCTTTTCGGATACCGCAACGGCAGTCACCCTGGCGCCCGGGCCGTTGGCCTTGACCAGCCACTCGACCGGCTTTGCAGTTGGCGACCATTGCGGACCCCAGTTCGAAAAGGCGAACTTGCGCTCGTTGCGCCCCGCCAGATTGCCCAGGTCCTGGGTGCGCGGATTGATGATCAGCTTGGCGTTTTCGAGCTCGAGGGCGATGGTAACGGGCTTGGCGACCTTGTTCTCGATGGCCACGTCCGAGAGATTGGTCGGCAGATAGCCGTAGTTCGCGACCACCGCCGAGACCTTGTAGAGGTCGGCACCCAGCGCCTCGACGCTGAATTTGTCGATCTTGATCTGCGGCGCGGCAGCCGCGTGGCGCAGATTGAACAGAGTGTTGTTGTGGCAGATTTCCTCGAGCAGCTTGCCCGGCGGATTGCGATAGCTCCAGATATAGACCATGCCGCCGACTTCGACTGGCCCAAGCTGGGGGTGGTCGAAATGCTCCCAATCGCGATAGCCCTTGTCGCCGACGTTTTCCAGCACCCAGTCGAAGACCCTCTGCTGGGTATCGGCGTCGCGTGGTCCCAAATTCATGAAGCCCTTCTTGTCGACGCCCGCGGTGCGTTCCATGTCCCATAGCTCGGTCGAAAAGCAGATGATCCCGAGCTCTTCATAGACCCAGTCCTTGAGGCTGCCGTGGCGGCCCTTGGTCTTGTCGGGGGTAAAATCTTCATAGGTGGAGATCACGGGATAGCCGGTCAGCCGCGTGCCGACGCCGCCGATGTCCTTGTATAGCGCCAGATCGCGCGGGCTCATGTCGGCGTCGTATTTGAGCATGGAGGGGCGCAGGATGATGCCGCCATGCGTGTGATAGGCGCACATGCCGCAAATGTTGGGATGATCGAGGATCAACCGGCCCATCGCCATCGCCTCGGGCTCGGAAAACGGATATTCGCCCGCGCCATATTCCCGGGGTGACCAGTTAATGGGGAAATTGCGGTTCATATTGCCGTCTTGCTGCTGCTCGATCTTGACGTGCACGCCGTCAAAATTGCGGATCAGCCCTTCGGGATAGACGCGGTAATAGTCGCCGCCTTCTTCGCCTGGTTCACGCTGCACCATCAGGCGCGGATCGCGCCCGGATTTCTTCCATTCCCCGGTCGGGTCGGGCACGCGCATGTTGACGATGTAGCCATCGCCATTGATGTCCTGCGGGATCAGCCCCTCGAGCCGGTCCTCGCCGGGCAGGAAGCGGCCATTGCCGCACCAGGGGTGATAGGGCTCCTGCAGCGACAGTTCGGCGCCGTCCGGATTGACGCGAGGGATGACGTAAAACACCTGCGCGTCGAGCAGGCGGGTGACCTCCTCGTCGGTGCCGTAATTGGTCAGCATGTACCAGATGCCATAGAGCGCCGTCGCGCTGGTGGCGTGCTCCTCGGCGTGGATCTGCGCGTCGATATAAAAGCCGGGCTTTTCAGCACCCGGACCGGTCTTTGGATTGGTGATTTCCATCAGCCAGACGTCCCGCCCGCGATGGCTCTTGCCAATCGAGGTCAGCGTTGCGAGCTCGGGATAAGCTGCGGCCAGCGCCCGCAGATGGGCGGTCATCGCCTCGTAGTCGTGATAGGTGTCGAACGCGATATCGACCTTGGCCATGGATTGTCCTTCGAGCTGTGAATGGTGGCGCCGCAGCGCCATTCAACAGGCGCACACGCTGACGCTTGGCTCGAAGTTTGTAATACAATTATACGTTATGCAATCGGGTATCGGCGGTTATTGGCGATGTCCCGGACAGGAAAAAGCCGACCGCAGCGGGCGGTCGGCTTCAAAGTAGTATTTCCATAAAGTCTACTGCAGCACGGGCTTCTGCATAAAATCGTCGCGGTCGGCGGTCTTGACTCGAACCCAGGTCTCCCGACCGCTGCGCACGACCCGCAGTGCAAACTCGGCGCCCACCGGCGACTTGGCCCACAGCTTGCGATAAAAATCGGCTAGCCCGAGGATTTCCTCGCCGTCGAGTTCGCTGATCACGTCGCCACTCTGCAGGCCCGCCTGTTCCGCCGGCCCGCCATTGGCAACGCTCATCACCACCATGCCATCGCTGCTCTCGGCAGAATAGACCCCGAGCCACGGACGAGGATCGTGCTGCGGTTTCCCGGCCGCGATCAGATCGGCGAGAATTGGCGTCAGCAGATCGATTGGCACCACCATGTTGATGTCTTTGGTGTCGCCCTTGTGCATCATTTGCAGCCGCAGCGAGCCGACGCCGATCAGCTTGCCGTCGATGTCGACCAGGGCTGCGCCGCCCCATGATGGGTGATGCGGCGCCGTGAACATCGCCTCGTCCAGCAGATATTCCCAATAGCCGGCGAACTCCTGCTTGGCGACGATCTCGTTGATGACTTCCTGGCCGCGCCCGTCGATGATCCGGCCAATTTCGCCGACCTTGGCCCGGCCGGACTTGCCCAGCTGCAGTGCAGGCAGTCCCAATGGCGTCATGGCCTGCACCAGGCCAAATCCGGTCTCCTGGTCGTAGCCAACGACATGGGCCGGCACGACGCGCTCGTCATGCGTGGTCAGCCAGACTTCCTCGGCTTCGTTGATGAGATAGCCAATGGTCACCACCAACCCGTTGTCGTCGATGACCACGCCGCTGCCCTCACGGATGATGCCGAGCGTGGTCGCGGTGTAGGCGGTGTCCGGGACGTTTGCCCGCAGGGCAACAATCGACTGGCTGACTTGATCTGGCATTGTTTGCTCCAATGGGAGACTAATAGATAAGCAGGCGCACGCCCGGCGCAAGACGACCCCGTCACATCACGGCCATGTGGCTAGGCGAGCGCACGCTCGAGCGCCGCCTCGATAGGCGTATTGCCGCCACTGACCTGGATCGCTTTGCCGACAGATTTGGGATCGTCCAGCGCGGCGATTGTCACCGCGGCCACATCGGCGCGTGCGATCGGCACGCTCTTGATGGCGGTGAGGGCGATCCTGACCTGGCCACTTGCGCCGTCGTCCGTCAACTCGGCTGGTTCGATGATGGTCCAATCCAGTCTGGACTTCACGATGTGCTGTGCTGCGGAGCGCTTCTGCCGGTAGTAGTCCTTCATTTCCTCGCTCATCGAGCGGGTCGACAGCCCGGTGCTGGCTCCGATGGCCGAGATCGACACATAATGCTTCACCCCGGCTTTTTCCGCGGCCCGCAAGGTCCGTAGCGTGCCAAGGCGATCAAACGCACTGGTCTGGCCCTCGGACGATCCGGCCGCGAAGATCACCGCGTCGGAGCCTTTAAAGGCTTCGGCGATGCTGTCCGCCGGCGCGGTTTCCAGATCAACCAATCGCGCCTTTGCACCGAGCTCGGTCAGCGCTTGCTCATGCTCTGGATTGCGGATGGTCGCGACGACATCGTGCTCGGCAGCAACCAACTGTTTGACGAGTTCAAGTCCCGTGCGGCCGTGTCCGCCAATTACCGTAACGCGCATCTATGCCTCCTCGGATTAGCTGAGGAAACGGGTGCGTCCGACAACAGTTCCGGTCAGCGATACGCGACTAGAGGGTCGGATCGTTCGCGGTCGCCTCGGCCACGGCCAGACCGGCCAAGGCCAGCGCGGCATCGCGCGTCTTGGCGGCGGCGATGAAGCGCGCGTTATGGCAGAAGCTGGCGCCTGGGACGCCACTGACAGCCTCCAGCGCTTCCCCAGTCAGTCCGGCCCAGGCGGCTGGCAAATCCGCGCGCTGTTCAAAGCCCTCGTCGGCACGGCGAATGCCGGTCAGGCACCAATCGTCGCCCCGCGGATGCACCACGAACAGCAGGTGATCGGCGCCGGCCTTGACGATGGCGGGCCGGAACGGCATGCCCATCGGCAACTCCAGCACGCGGCTAGTTCCCGTCGCCACGATAGCCCGTTCCACCACCGCTTCGGCACGCCGCTTGGCAGCGCTCTTGCCGATGCGCGCCTCGACAAAGCACCGCGCAATGCCCAGCGCCGTGTGGAAGGCCCGCGTCTCGGCTTCCGGATCGATCTCGTCGAACACTGGCTTGAGCGTCTCGAGCAGCGCCGGCAGCGTCAGCCCGGCCAGCATGCCCGCGGTGGCAGGGCTGAGCTTGCCATTGTCCACCAGATCGACCGGCAGCACGAAGCTGGCATCGAACGAGGCATGGATATCGGCGATATCGCTCTCTGGCACACCCGATGCTGCCAGATAATCCGTCCCAAAATGCTTCCAGACCAGGCCAAACGAGCTGTACGGCTGCCCGTCCTCGCGCAGCGGCGCCCCGCGCTGGTGATGATCGAAGATTTGCGCCGTCGCGTCATAGGCGCCGCCAACGTCGTAGACGATGCGATCCGCCCCTGCCGTGATCCACTGCGGGTCCCGGCTGCGCACGATCTTCGCCTCTGGAAACAATTTCGTCAGCACGACGCTCGACATCAATTCATCGGCGTGAAAACCGCCGGAGTGGGTGACGAGATAGTCTGGCGTCATGGATATTGGCTCTCTGGGCGTACAAATCGGGGCTTGCTGTCAGATAGCCAGACATTGCCGCTATCTCAACCAGCATTCGGCGCAAACCGACAGACTGTTAGCATTGCGGGCCACACGATGCTATCGCGCGGCCCGTTGCTCTCAATAACGACTTTGGCCGACGCCTACTGCGCTGCCAGGACCGCTGTCGTGTCTAACCCAGCCAACTCGCGCGCGCGACGCAGGCTCTCCGGCTGCTCGCTGCGATAACGCGGCCCGATCTCCATCATCATGACGGTGTCGGGCAAGAAATCCAGCTCGGCAAAGATAGTGTCCCAGTCGATATCGCCCCAACCGAGCGGCATGTGCAGATCGCCGATCCCCATGGCCGTGTTTTCTTGCGGATGGAACGGCTTGTAGAAGCCCTGTGGACGGCCAAAGCTGTCATGCACGTGCAGATGGCCCGTGACGGGCGCCATGGCCGCGATCTGCTCGTAGAAATCGAGGCCCTTGTAGGTGCTCTCGATATAGGCGTGGCTGAAGTCGATCAGCGCCACCACATTGGGGTGGTCCACCGCCTTGACGGTCTCGGCAATCTCGGCGGGAGTCTGGCGATACTGGCCCAACTCGGTGGTAAAGATGTTCTCGAACGCGATCCGCACGCCATAGGGCCGGGCAAAATCGCCCAGCTCGGTCAGCGCTTCGCGTTCGCGAATGTCGGCATGGGCCCGGTCATGGATCTGGTCGGCGCGCAGGGCCCCGCCATGCTGCACCAGGATCCGCGCATCGATCCGGTCGCAGACTTCGACCAGCGCCTGGGCCGCTTCCATCTGATAGTCGAGCGTGTCGGGGTCCATGAAGTTGGACGAGACGAGCCCATGCACCGTATAGCGGAAGTCGAACTGGCTGGTGATCGCCACCAGACGCTCCAGCCGCTCCGGAATGATCCGCCCCCCGGCGATCAGATCGATGCCGGTCAGGCCCAGCTCAACGGTATCGACGCCCATTTCGGCCAGCCGGCGCAGATCGGCCTCGAGGCTGAACATCTCGCCATCGTCGGAGCCGGTGTTGAAGCCGGTCGCAATGATATTTCCCATGGTCTGCAATCCTTCAAAAAATCAGGCGTTGATACGGGCTTGGGTGGCGGCGCGCTGGGCGTCGCCCAGCTCGATGCGACGACCGGTGTCGTGGCTGAACACGTGCATATCGGCGACATCCATCGCGAAATGGATCGGCATGCCGGTGCCCAGGGCATCGTTCTCGCTATCGACCGCGATGATCCGGCTGCCATCGGCATCGGCATAAATCAGGCGCGCGGCGCCCAGCTCTTCGGTATAATCGACCACGGCGGCGATGGCGTTCTTGGAGCCCGCAGGCACGCGCCTGACCAGTTCCGGGCGGATGCCGATCGATACTTCCTGGCTGACCAGTTGCGGGGCGATGGTCGGCAGATGGATCATGCCGCCCTTGCCGTGGCGGAAATAGCCATCGGCGCTGAAAAATCCGCGGATCAAATTCATCGCCGGCGATCCGATGAAATCAGCGACAAACAGGCTGGCGGGGCGGTGATAGACTTCGCTCGGCTTGCCGATCTGCTCTACCACGCCGGCATTCATGATGATCAGCCGGTCGGCCAGCGTCATCGCCTCGGTCTGGTCGTGGGTCACGAATACCGAAGTCACGCCGAGGCTGCGATGCAGGCCACGCACTTCGGCGCGCATGGCGACGCGCAGCTTGGCATCGAGGTTGGAGAACGGCTCGTCGAACAGGAACACTTTTGGCTCACGCACCATGGCGCGGGCCATGGCGACGCGCTGGCGCTGGCCGCCCGAGAGCTCGCCCGGCTTGCGATCGAGATAAGGCTCGAGCCCGACCGATTTGGCGACCTTGGCGACCTTCACCGCGCGCTCGGCTTTCTTCATGCCGGCGACCTTGAGTGCATAGCCGACATTTTCGCGCACGCTCATGTGCGGATACAGAGCGTAGTTCTGGAACACCATGGCGCAGCCGCGCTCGCGGGGCTCGAGCTGGTTGACGACCTTGTCGCCGATCAGGATTTCGCCATCGCTGATCTCTTCGAGACCCGCGATCATGCGCAGCAGCGTGGACTTGCCGCAGCCCGATGGCCCTAGGATCACGATGAACTCGCCGGACTGGATTTCGGCATCAACCCCGTGCACCACGGCAGTTTTCTTGTAGCTCTTCTTGACGGATTTAAAGGTGATTGTGGTCATCGTTCGATCCGATCACTTGTCGCTTGAGATGAGGCCGCGCACAAACCAGCGCTGCATGAGGGCGACCACCAGCAGGGGTGGCAGCATGATGATGAGGGCGCCGGCCATGGTGACGTTCCAGTCCTGGGAGCCGCCGGGGGTCGGGATCAGGGCCTTGAGCTGCATCACCACGGTGCCGAAACGCTGGCGGTCGGTAGTGATCAGCAGGGGCCACAGATACTGGTTCCAGCTCGACACAAAGAGGATCGTGGCAAGCGCCACCATATTGGTGCGGCTGAGTGGCAGCAGCACATCCCAGAAGAACCGCAACGGGCCCGAGCCGTCCATCTTGGAAGCTTCGACCAACTCATCGGGGATGGTCATGAAGAACTGGCGATAAAGGAAGGTGCCGGTGGCGGTGGCAACCAGCGGCAGGATCAGCCCCGGATAGGAGTTGAGCAGGTTCCACTCCATGGCGATCCGCACCCCCGACAGGGTCTCGATCAGCCCGGTCAAGCCCAGCGTATCGAGGACGGTCTGGAACGGCGTCAGGGCATTGGCCGCGATGGCATAGGTGGGGACGATACGCACTTCGAGCGGCAGCATCAGCGTGGCAAAGATCAGCCAGAAGCAGATCATGCGGCCGCGAAAATTGAAGAACACGATCGCAAAGGCTGAAATCGACGCGAGCGTGATCTTGGCGGTGGTCACACCGATCGCCATGATCATGCTGTTGGCCATTTTGGGGCCAAGATCGGACCGGGCCCAGGCCGTTGCGATGTTTTCAAAAAGATGGCCCGAGGGCCACAGCACCATCGGGACCTGGCTGACTTCCTGCAGCGATTGGGATCCGGCGACGATGGTGATCCAGAACGGCATCACGACGATAACCGCGCCGATGGCCATCACCACATAGGTGACGATATCGAAAATTCGGGAACGTTCGATCATGGCTGATCCTCAGTTATAATGGACGCGCTTTTCGACCCAGCGGAACTGGATGAAGGTCAGCGCGATGACGAGCAGCATGAGGACGATCGACTGTGCGGCGGCGCCCGAATAATCGAAGCCCTTGAAGCCGTCGAAGTAGATTTTATAGACCATGACCTCCGTCGAGCCGTACGGGCCGCCATCGGTCATGGTGTCGATCAGCCCAAAGCTGTCGGTGAAACTCGAAATCAGATTGATGATGATGAGGAAGAACACCGTCGGCGCGATCAGCGGCAGTTGCAGGTCGAACATGCGCCGCACCGGGCGGGCGCCGTCCATCGCTCCGGCCTCCGAAATCGAGCGCGGGATCATCTGCAGGGCCGCGAGGAAAAAGATGAAATTGTAGCCGATGCCGAGCCAGGAGTGACAAATGATCACCATGGCCAGGGCCTGGTAGCCATTGATCGCCGGGTTCCACACGCCAGGCCAAGCCTCGTTCAGCGCGCCGATCAGTCCGGCTTCGGGGGCAAAAATGAAACGGAATGCCACGCCGGCTGCGGGTGCTGCGATGGCGTAGGGCCATACATAAACCGACTGGAATAGCTTGGTGCCCTTGAGCGAGCGATCGACGAACACCGCCAGGGTCAGTGCCATCGCCATCGACAGGGCGCTGGTGCAGATGGCATAGAACGCGCTGCGCACCACCGTGCCCCAATACTCGCGGTCATGGAAAATGCTGAGAAAATTTTCCCAGCCGACCCAGGTGTTGCCGCCGCCCCACGGTTGCTCGAGCGTAAACGCCCAGTACATCGCCTGCGAGGTCGGCCAGTAGAAGAATACCAGGACCAATAGCAGTTGTGGGGCGATCAGCAGCCAGGGCAGGGTTGAGTTGCGGTAAAAAGCGCGCCGTTCCATCAGATGCTAGCCTCGACGTGAATAAAGAGACGCGGGCGGCATCAAGCCGCCCGCGCTGGTGTCACCCGGATTTATGGGAGGACGGCGTCCTTGTAGGTGGCCTGGAAGCGACGCAGGATCTCGTTGCCCTTGACGTCGAATTCGTCCAGCGCCTGCTGTACGGGTTCGTTGTTGAACAGCACGTTCTGCATGGTCTTGACCATTTCAGCACGGATCGAGGCGTAGTTGCCGAGGCGAATGCCGCGGGTGTTTTCGGTCGGTGGCGTGAAGGTCAGGCTTTCGATGGCGCGTTCGCGGCCCTTGTAGGGTGCCGCGTCATAGAAGCCGTTGGCCTTCATGGCTTCAAAGCCAGTGTTGGTGACAGGGATATAACCGGTCACGGTCGACCACCATTCAGCCTGCTTGGGGGTGGAGATGAATTCGTAGAACGCCGCGGCGCCCTTGTATTCTTCTTCCGACTTGCCCTTGAGGGTCCACAGCGATGCGCCGCCCACCATGCTGTTGGTGCGTTCGACGCCATCGAGCATCGGCAACATGGCAACATCCCAATGCAGATCCGGAATGGCCTTGGCGGTCACGCTGCCGTGGCCGGCGATCGAGCCCGAGTAGATCTGGCACTTGCCAGCGGCAAAAGCGTCCTGGTCGACTTCGCCGGTGTCCTTGCTCTTCAGCACGATCAGGCCTTCGTCATACATGGCCTTGATCCAGGTCAGCTGCTGGACGAACTTGCCCTTGCCGACGACCATTTCGGCGTCGAGGCCGTCAAAGCCATTGCCCTTGGTGGCGATTGGCTGGTTGTGAATAGCCGAGAACTGCTCGAACCACTGCCATGCGCCAGCAGGATCGAAGCCGATCGGGCAATCATAGCCGGCGGCTTTCATCTTGCGCGCGACGTCTTCGACTTCGGACCACTTGGTGGGCAGGCCTTCGAAGCCGACCTTGGCCAGGGCGTCGGTGTTGTAATAGATCATCGCGGTCGAGGAGTTGAACGGCATCGAGAGCAGTTCGCCCTTCGAGGTCGAATAATACGACGCGATACCCGAGAAATAGTCGTCCCAGCTGACCTGTTCGTCGTTCTTGGCCATGACTTCCTTGACGGGGACATAGGCCTGGCTCAACATCAGATCGAGCGTGCCGGCATCGAAGATCTGCGAAATCGTGGGCTGCTTGTTGGCGCGGTATGCAGCAATGGTGTTCTGCAGATTGGTGTCATAGTCGTTCTGGCTGGTACAGACGATTTCGTAATCGGCCTGGCTAGCGTTGAAATCCTTGCACATGTCCTGGATGCGCTCGGAAAGATCGCCCGAAAGGCCATACCAGAAATCGAATTTGGTCTGGGCCAGGGTAGGGGCGGTTGCGAGCGCGAGCGCTGCGAGCGTCGTTGCTGCACCAAGCAGCCGAGTACGTGTCATTTGGGCCTGTCTCCGAATTTATGCCTTCTGGGCTGCGGACACCTAGGCGTGTTCAAAGACATTTCAGTCTCAGGTCGATGACGTATTCCCGACAGTTCCACGACGAAACGATGACGGTGCCGAATTCTCCATGAGCCTGAAATCCGCTTGGTGACCATGCCCGGATCGGACCATTTTCAAGCTGTTCTGGCGGCTGGATAATTTCCCTGCGCGCAAATAAGGGCAGCCAGATCGGCAAGCCATTCCGATAAAGGCTTGCTTGCGGAGGCGGCGTCTGCCCGCTAGGGTCGCCACTAACATGTCAGTAAACAAGTGGTCGAAGCCACAGGCCTGACGCTGCAATACCGGGGATCCGAACATGGCTGAACGCGTGGCACTGCGGATGCGGGTGCATCCCGGAAAGATTGCCGAGTACAAGAAGCGCCATGACGAAATCTGGCCCGGGCTGGCCAAGGCCCTCAAGGACGCGGGCGTCTCGGACTATTCGATCTGGCACGATCCCGAGACCGACTATCTGTTCGCGACGCTGATCCGCAGCGACGATCACACCATGGCCGATCTGCCCAAGACCGACGCCAACAAGCGCTGGTGGGCGTTCATGGACGACATCATGGACTATAATGACGACGGCACGCCGACCGCCGTCGATCTGGTCAAGGTGTTCCAGCTCGACTGATTTTAAGCTTGAGGGGATTGCCGTGAACCAGATCGATCTTGCCGGCCGCGTGGCCGTTGTTACCGGCGGCGCGCAGGGCCTGGGCTTCGCCATCGCGCACCGCCTGGTGCTGTCGGGCGCCAAGGTCAGCCTCTGGGACATGAACGCCGAACTGTTGGCCGAGGCCCAGGCCGAATTGGGCGAGGCCGCCTCCACCATCGTCGTCGACGTGACCGACTATCCAGCCGTCGCAGCCGCCACGTCCCTGGTCGAACTGGGCCACGGCCGCATCGATATCCTGGTCAACTCGGCCGGCATTGCCGGCAAAAACGCCCCGCTCGAGGAATACGATCTCGACGAATGGCACCGGGTCATCGACATCGACCTGCACGGCGCCTTTTACGTCAATCGCGCCATCCTGCCGGGTATGAAGGCCCGCAACTACGGGCGCATCGTCAACATCGCCTCGATCGCGGCCAAGGAGGGCAATCCCAATGCCTCAGCCTATGCCGCCGCCAAGGCCGGCGTTGTCGGCATGACCAAGGCCGTCGGCAAGGAATGCGCGAAGTTCGACATCGCGATCAACGCGATAACCCCGGCGACGGCGAAAACCCGTATCCTCGACGAGCTCAAGCCCGAATTCATCGACTATATGCTCAGCCGCATCCCGCGCGGCCGCTTCCTCGAAGTCGAGGAGGCCGCTAATATGGTCGCTTGGCTGGTCTCCGCTGAGAACAGCTTCACCACCGCCTCGGTGTTCGATCTGTCCGGGGGCAGGGCGACCTACTGAGTTTGACCCGAAGCCGACAGATTGAACGCCACCGCAGCGCGGATCAAAGCCATGAATGCCGCCTCGTCGATCGTCGCATTCTCCGCAATATCGAGTGCCCGCCGCGTATTACCCTCGAGGCTTGAGTTGAACAGCTTGGTCGGATCGTCGAGCGAAGCCCCCTTCGCAAAGGTCAGCTTCACAGCCTTCTTATAGGCTTCGCCGGTGCAGACGACGCCGCCGTGCGACCACACCGGGACGTTCCATTTCCACTCTTCGACGATTGCCGGATCGGCTTGACGGATCAGCGCCCGCATCCGCGCCAAGGTCTGTCCCCGCCAGCCACCGAGTTCGGCTATCCTGCCGTCGATCAGTTCCGCCGCACTCTGCGTCCCGATCGGTCCACCTGCTTTGGTCGGCATTGCACCCCTCCGGGCCACACGCGATCGGAACATCGTGCCCCCGGCCAGCGCCACTGTCCATAGCCCCTGCGCCATCGCGTGCCATTGCGCTTCGCATCCCCTTGCACTACCCTTGATCTTGACACGCAATAACAGTGCGTTCGGGCGCGAACCGGCAAGCCGGTATCGGCGACCGCGCACGTCAGGAGCCTATCGTGACCGATTCCGATCGGTCCGCTGCCGTACTATCGTCTTTGGACGAGACGGCTATCCGCGCCCCCACTGGCCCCGAGCCAGCGGCAGGCCCGGGGGGCGCCAGCCCCTCGCGCCAGGCGGACCAGCGGACACTTGCCGCCCCCAATCCGCGCAAGCATCGCGGACCCATCTACGCTGCCCTCGATTTGGGCACCAACAACTGCCGCCTGCTGATTGCCCGCCCGCACGAACACGGCTTCCGCGTGGTCGATGGTTTTACCCGCATCGTCCGTCTTGGCGAGGGAGTCTCGGTCACGGGCCGGCTCGGTGACGCCGCCATGGAACGCACCATGGATGCGCTGCGCATGTGCAGGAATAAGCTGCGCGAGCATCAGCCCGCCCGCATGCGCCTGATCGCAACCGAAGCCTGCCGCGCTGCCGAGAACGGTCCGGCATTCCTCGCCCGCGTCAAGCAGGAACTCGGCATCGAGCTCGAGATCGTCGATCGCCACACCGAAGCGGCGCTCGCCGTCACCGGTTGCGCCGATCTCATCGATACCAGCGCCGCCGGCGCCCTGATGTTCGACATCGGCGGCGGCTCGTCCGAATTGGCGTGGCTGGATTTCCGCGGTGGCCGGCCCAAGTCGCAGGGCCGCATGTCGGCCTCCATTCGCTCCTGGCAATCGCTGCCGGTGGGCGTCGTCTCCATCGCCGAGCGCTTTGGCGGCATCGACGTGACGCCGCAGGGTTTTGAGGCCATGGTGTCCTATGTCTCCGAGCACTTGCGCCAGTTTCGTGGCCGCGAAAAGCTGCGCCAGATGATTGCCAATCATCCCGTCCACCTCATCGGCACCTCGGGCACCGTCACGACGCTGGCGGGCCTGCATCTGGGCCTCGAGCGCTATGAACGCCAGAAGGTCGATGGCCTCTGGATGAAGCGCGCCGAGGTCGACGAGACCATGAAGGTCTTGCTCAACATGAGTTTTGATCGCCGTGTGGCGCATCCCTGCATCGGCCGCGACCGCGCCGATCTGGTGCTGCCCGGCTGTGCAATTTTTGAAGCCATCCGGCGCGAATGGCCAACTGAACGCGTGCGGGTGGCCGATCGCGGCCTGCGCGAAGGGATCCTGATTTCATTGATGGATGCCGACCGCGTAAAATCGCGCGCAACACGCTATCCGCGGAGGAATGGCAATGGTGGATAAAGCTCTCGGGACTGGCGGACGCAAGTCCGACAAGGACCTCAAAATCCGCGTCAAATCGGCCAAGGGCCGCAAGGTCAGCTCGACCAAATGGCTCGAGCGCCAGCTCAACGATCCCTATGTGGCACGGGCTCGCACCGCTGGCTATCGCTCGCGCGCCGCCTTCAAGATCAAGGAAATGGACGAAAAGCATAAGCTTTTCCACAAGGGTACCCGCGTCGTCGATCTGGGCGCGGCTCCCGGCGGCTGGAGCCAGGTCGCAGCCGCAGCAGTCGGCTCGACCGACGCGAGCCCGCTTGTCGTGGGCATCGATTACCTCGAAATGGACCCGATCCCCGGCGTCATCCTGTTCCAGAAGGATTTCACCGACGACGACGCGCCCCAGATGCTGATCGACGCCATGGGTGGCAAAAAGGCCGACCTCGTGATGTCCGACATGGCCTGGCCCACCACCGGCCACCGCCCGACCGACCATTTGCGCATCGTCCAGCTGATCGAGATCGCTGCAGCCTTCGCGCTCGACGTGCTGGCGCCCAACGGCACTTTCGTCGCCAAGGTGTTCCAGGGCGGCACCGAGCATGAATTGCTGCACATGCTCAAGCGCCACTTCCGCACCACGTTCCACGCCAAGCCACCCTCGAGCCGCGCCGACTCGGCCGAGGCCTACCTCATCGCCAAGGGCTTCAAGGGCACCAACGATACCGTCCCGGGCGAGGGCGACTACGACCGCTAGGCCGTCGCCTCAGTGGTCGCCGCCGGCGTGCGGTCCGCTGGTCAGCGAATCGCCCGCATTCTTGGGCAGGCGCCAGAACAGCACCGTCGAAACCAGGCACACCGCGCCCAGCACGAGAAACGCGAAGTGGAAGTCGGCGAGCTGCAGTTCGCCGCCATGCAGCGCCGTTGCAGCTTCCAGCATGCCGCCGCCCAGTGCCACGCCCAGCGCTATCGATAGCTGCGTCGACACCTGCGCCATGACATTGGCCTGGCCGGCATCCTTGTCGCTGATGTCGGCGAACACGAAGGCATTGCTGCCGGTCCAGAAGATCGACTGCCAGAAGCCGACAAAGATCAGTATCCCGATGATCAGGAACAGCGCCGTGTCGGGCGTATAGCGCCCCATGGCAAACAGCCCGCCGGCCGAAATGGCGGTCGACACCGCCAGCGACAGGCGGAACCCGTACTTAACGAAAATTCCGTTGGCCACGAACTTGGCGATGATCGCCCCGATGGCGCTGGCAAAGGTAATCATCCCCGATTCGAACGGGGTGTAGCCAAAGCTCAATTGCAGCATCAGCGGAAACAGGAACGGCGTGGCGCCTTGCCCGAGCCGGAAGAAGGTCCCGGCGATGACCGAACTGCGAAAGAACGGAAACCGCAGCAGCCGCAGGTCGAACAGCGGATTATCCGTACTGAGCGCATGCCGCGCATAGGCATAGCCCAAGCCGATGCCCATGGCCGTCGCCACCACCCCAAACATCGGCGGCAGCGCCGGCAGGCTGATCACCGACGTGCCGAAGGCGAACAGCGCGAACGCCGGCCCCGCCAGCGCAAACCCCTTGAAGTCGATGGCGCGCGGCTTGTTGCGGATCGTCTCCGGCAAAAACCGGCTGACCAGCAGAATGCCCAGTATCCCGATCGGCACATTGATCAGAAAGATCCAGTGCCAGCTGAAGTAGGTGGTCAAAAATCCGCCGAACGGCGGCCCGACGATGGGCCCGATCAGCCCCGGAATGGTCAGCCACGCCATGGCATTGACCAGATCGTGCCGCGGCGTCGAGCGCACCAGCACCAGCCGCGCCACCGGCGTCATCAGCGCCCCGCCCATGCCCTGCAGGAACCGCGCCCCGACGAAAAACCCCAGCGAATTGGCGAACGCACAGGCAATCGAGCCCAGCACGAACACCGCCATGGCGACCCGGAACACGTTGCGCGCCCCGAACCGGTCGGCCATCCAGCTGGAAATCGGGATGAAGATGGCGAGCGCCACCAGATAGGCCGTCAGCGCCAGCTTGAGCGAAATCGGGTCGGTCCCGATATCGGCGGCAATGCTGGCGAGCGAGGTGGCGATGACCGTCGAATCCATGTTTTCCATGAACAGGGCGGTAGCGAGAATCAGGGGGGTAATACGCGACACGGCTGATTTGCCGGGGCATGGCCCCGGACGCTCCTATTGGCCGCGAGCGGCACGATGACCCGAAATATCGCTGCCTGCGTCAGCCGGCAGCCGCAAATAGATAATGCCCGACAAGGCGCTCAGTGCCCCGACAACGAAAAAAGCTGTCTGGAAGTCGACCAGCGAGAGTTCGCGACCGTGGAAGCGCGTGCTGAGTTCGAGAATGCCGCCCGCCACCGCCACGCCAAAGGCGATGCTCAATTGCTGTGCCACCGCCACGATGGCCGTCGCCTGGCTCGCCTCGTCGTCGCTGACATCGGCATAGCCCATGGCGTTGGACCCGGTGAACACCACCGAACGCAACACCCCGCCGACCAGCAGCGCGGCCATGATGATCGGCACTGGTGTCGCCGTATTGAAAAACCCCTGCAGCCCGATCAGCAGGCCGCCGATCATCGCCGAAATGCCCAGCACGCGCGGGAAACCGAAGCGCAGGAACACCCGCTCGGCAATGAACTTGCTGGCAATGGCGCCGAGCGCCGACACGAAGGTAATGGCGCCCGATTGGAACGGGCTCAGCCCGAAGCCCAGCTGCAGCGTCAGGGGCAAAAGAAAGGGCACGGCACCAATGCCGATACGGAACACCGATCCACCCGTGATCGACGTCCGAAACAGTCGATGCCGGAACAGCGCCGGATCGAGCAACGGATATTTCACCCGCCGCGCATGCATCAGGTAAAGAATGCCCGCGGTCACCCCGACCGCCAGCGTCAGATAGCCATAGATGATCGGCAGCGCCGGCAGGCTGACCACGGACAGCCCGAACACCGTCCCCGAAAACGCGATCGCCGCCAGGATGAACCCGACCACGTCGATCGGTCGCGGATTGCGCTCGTCCGGCACCTTGAGAAACAGCCCGGCGAGAATGATCCCGGCAATCCCGATCGGAATATTGATCCAGAAAATCCAGTGCCAGCTGAGATAGGTCGTCAAAAACCCGCCGATCAGCGGCCCGGTCAACGGCCCGAGCAGCCCCGGCAGCGTCAGCCACGCCATGGCCGACACCAGCTCGGTGCGCGGCGTCGAGCGCACCAGCAACAGCCGCCCCACCGGGGTCATCATCGAGGAGCCGATGCCCTGGAAAAACCGCGACAAAACAAAGGTTTCGAGTGAATAGGAGAACGAGCAGGCGAGCGAGCCCAGCATGAACACGAAGATCGCCAGCCGGAAAATATTCTTGGCGCCGAACCGGTCCGCCATCCACCCGCTGATCGGAATGAAAATCGCCAGCGCGACGAAATACGCCGTCAGCGCCAGTTTCAACGCGATCGGATCGCTGCCGATATCAGCCGCAATGGCTGGCAGCGACGTGGCGATGACGGTCGAATCCATCTGTTCCATGAACAGGGCGACCGCCAAAATCAGCGGAGTGACGCGAATATTGAGCATTGGACCGGGGGAATCGGTGGAGCGCCGCGAGTGCGACGAAGTGACTATGAACCGATGATTACGCCCTGAAAACCCTTCCGGACACTTGAATGGTAGTTTTATCGTGCGTGCGTCGCAGCTTAGGATTGCTTCGCGCTCGCCGCGTCCCGGTTTGTCCATCCCGCCAAGCATAGCCGCCGTGCAGCATGGCCCAACCCCTATGCAAGCCGCCCCCCCGGTGCTAATGACCCTCGCCAACCTGAACCCGGCGCGCATTCTCCCGCCCGGTTCACACTCCAACATTTCTGACGTGATCAGAAGTCCGGAAAGGTCTGGCCTTGGCAAAGATTATCACCACCATCACCGGCGATGCGGCGCTCACCTTCGACGACGTGCTGCTGCAGCCCGCGCGCTCCGATGTGCTGCCGGGCGAGACCGATGTGTCGACCTACGTCACCAAGGACATCGCGCTCAATCTGCCGATCATCTCCTCGGCCATGGACACCGTCACCGAAAGCGCCATGGCCATCGCGATGGCGCAAGCCGGGGGCCTCGGCGTCATCCACAAGAATTTGACCGCCGAGCAACAGGCCGAACAGGTCCGCATGGTCAAGAGCTTCGAGAGCGGCATGGTGATCAACCCGATCACCATCGGCCCCGACGCCACTCTCGCCGATGCGCTGTCGCTGATGCAGGCCAACCGCATTTCCGGCATTCCGGTTGTCGAAAACGGCGGCACCGGCGGTCGCGCCACCGGCAAGCTCGTCGGCATCCTGACCAATCGCGACGTGCGCTTCGCCTCGCATCCGGCCCAGCCGATTCGCGAGCTGATGACCCACGAAAACCTCGTCACGGTGCGCGACGGCGTCTCCAAGGACGAAGCCAAGGTGCTGCTGCACAAGCACCGCATCGAAAAGCTGCTCGTCGTCGACGCCGATTATCGCTGCACCGGCCTGATTACCGTCAAGGACATCGAAAAGGCCCAACTCAATCCCCACGCCGTCAAGGACGAACAGGGTCGCCTGCGCGTCGCCGCTGCCTCCACCGTTGGCGATAACGGCTTCGAGCGCTCCATGGCGCTGATCGACGCCGGCGTCGATCTCCTCGTCATCGACACCGCCCACGGTCACTCCGTCCGCGTCGCCGAGGCCGTCGAACGCATCAAGCGCGAAAGCAATTCCACCCGCATCGTCGCCGGCAATGTCGCCACCGCCGAAGGCACCAAGGCGCTGATCGGCGCTGGTGCAGACTCGGTCAAGGTCGGCATCGGCCCGGGCTCGATCTGCACCACGCGCATCGTCGCTGGCGTCGGCGTACCCCAGCTCGCCGCCGTCATGGCCTGCGCCGAAGAAGGCTGGAAACAGGGCGTCCCCGTCATCGCCGATGGCGGCATCAAATTCTCCGGTGACATGGCCAAGGCCCTCGCCGGCGGCGCGTCCTGCGTCATGGTCGGCTCGCTGCTAGCAGGCACCGACGAAAGCCCCGGCGAGGTCTATTTGTATCAAGGCCGCTCCTACAAATCCTACCGCGGCATGGGCTCCGTCGGCGCAATGGGCTCGGGCTCCGCCGACCGCTATTTCCAGCAGGACGTCCGCGACCAGATGAAACTGGTCCCCGAAGGCATCGAAGGCCAGGTCCCCTACAAGGGCGCTGCCGGCGCGGTCCTGCACCAGCTCGCCGGGGGCCTGCGCGCCTCGATGGGCTACACCGGCGCCCACAATCTGCAGGAATTCCGCGACAACTCGGTCTTCGTCAAAATCTCCGGCGCCGCCCTCAGCGAAAGCCACGTCCACGACGTCACCATCACCCGCGAAGCCCCCAACTACCGCAGCGGCCGCTAGGCTTTAGCGCCGCGCCCGCCCCAAGCTCGATCGGCACCTCCCCCAGCATGGGGGAGGCTGGGTGGGGGTCAATGCAACGGTCGTCACCGGCGGCACCAGCCACGGCCGTCACCCTCTGGCCCCTGGTCGCGTGCTCCCGAGGGCGGGCTATTCAGCTGAGGTCTCTCCTTTTACTGAACGCCCGGTTCCTGCTCCAACCCCACCACACCCCCGATGTCACCCCGGCGCAGGCCGGGGCCCATCTCGAGATCCCTCCCCACACCGCCAGGTCGCCCAGCCCCAACCACCTTGCGGCTGTAGCGCCATCTCGAGATGGATCCCGGCCTGCGCCGGGATGACACCGCGCTTTGGTGAGCGGTAGGTGCGAGAACCGGCACCACACCACCAAACTTATCCATCTTATCCCCCTGCCTTTCCCCCATGGCATATTCCCCCCATCGCCCTGCCA
>Ga0247806_10000039_pt1 | contig 81347 bp, 73 predicted proteins | sample UWRJL059202B1_FD_179935 | JGI IMG/M metagenome (GOLD analysis project Ga0247806, IMG submission 179935) | Plant litter microbial communities from Arlington Agricultural Research Station in Wisconsin, United States - UWRJ-L059-202B-1 | ecosystem: Environmental > Terrestrial > Plant litter >... | reverse complement strand
CATGCTCTCGTTCTACGACTGGTACGCCGACCTGCCCGTCGCCAGCCCGCAGGTGTTCGGCGACCAGACGGATGTGCCCGAATCCGCCGACTGGTGGAACTCCAGCTACCTGATCATGTGGGGCTCGAACGTCCCCGTGACCCGCACCCCCGACGCGCACTTCATGGTCGAAGCCCGCTACCGCGGCCAGAAGGTCATCACCGTCTCACCGGACTATGCCGACAACTCCAAGTTCGCCGACGAGTGGCTGGCCGTGCACCCCGGCACCGACGGTGCCCTGGCCCTGGCCATGGGGCACGTCGTGCTCAAGGAGTTCCTGGTCGACCGGCGCACCCCGCAGTTCGTGGACTACATGAAGAAGTTCAGCGACTCCGCCTACCTGATCACCCTCACCCCGCGCGGCGACGCCTACGTGCCGGGCAAGTTCCTCACCGCCGACGCCCTGCCCGACACCGCCTCCAGCGTGGCCAGCGCCACCTTCAAGCCGGTGCTGCTCGACCAGAACGGCGTGGCCGTCGTGCCCAACGGCTCGCTCGGCCACCGGTTCAGCGAAACCGACGCCGGCAAGTGGAACCTCGACCTCGAGGGTGTCGACCCGCTGCTCTCCATCGCCGACAGCCCCGACCACGACGGCCGCAGCATTGCCATCGACATGCCCCGCTTCGACGTCTCCGCCCTCGCCGGCGAAGAGGGCGAGGAGCACACCGGCGGCGCCGGCGTCATCCGTCGCGGTGTGCCCGTGCGCACGGTGGCCGGCCAGCTGGTCACCACAGTCTTCGACCTGCTGCTCGCCCAATACGGCGTCGGCCGCGACGAACTGAACCTGCCCGGCGTCTGGCCCACCGGCTACGACGACGCCTCCTCGCCCGGCACCCCCGCCTGGCAGGAAGAGATCACCTCGGTACCCGCCCAGGCCGCCGCCCGGATCGGCCGGGAATTCGCGCAGAACGCCGAGGACTCCGGCGGCCGCTCGATGATCCTGATGGGCGCAGGCACCAACCACTGGTTCCACTCCGACACCATCTACCGCGCCTTCCTCGCGCTGACCACCATGACCGGCTGCCAGGGCGTGAACGGCGGCGGCTGGGCACACTACGTGGGCCAGGAGAAGGTGCGCCCGATCACCGGGCAGGCCCAGTACGCGTTCGCGCTGGACTGGGTGCGCCCGCCGCGCGCCATGATCGGCACCGCGTTCTGGTACCTCGCCACCGACCAGTGGCGCTACGACGGCCTGAGCGCCGACACCCTGGCCAGCCCGCTGGCCACGGGCACGTTCACCGGCCGCACCACGGCGGACTGCCTGGTCGAATCGGCCAAGCGCGGCTGGATGCCCAGCTACCCCACCTTCAACCGCAACTCGCTCGACATCGTCGACGACGCCGATGCGGCCGGCGTTGCGCCGGCGCAGTACGTGGTCGACTCGCTCAAGGACGGCAGCCTGGCGTACGCCTGCGAAGACCCGGATGCGCCGGAGAACTTCCCCCGGGTGCTCGTGGTCTGGCGGGCCAACATCCTGGGCTCCTCGGGCAAGGGCAACGAGTACTTCCTCAAGCACCTGCTCGGCGCGCAGAGCGCCGTGCGCGCGCCGGAGTCGCCGGAGCAGAAGCGCCCGCAGACCATGACCTGGCACGAGTCCGCGCCAGAGGGCAAGCTCGACCTGATGGTCACCAGCGATTTCCGCATGACCTCCACCACCATCTACAGCGACGTGGTGCTGCCGCCGGCCACCTGGTACGAGAAGCACGACCTGTCGACCACCGACATGCACCCGTTCATCCACTCGTTCAACCCGGCGATCGACCCGCCGTTCCAGTCCAAGACCGACTTCGACATCTTCCACCTGCTCGCCCAGAAGGTCTCCGAACTCTCCGTCACCCACCTCGGCGTGCGCCGCGACCTGGTCGCCACCCCGCTGATGCACGACACCCCGGATGCCATGGCCACCCCGCACGGCATCGTGGTCAAGGACCCCGACCTGATCCCCGGTATCACCATGCCGCGCCTGGTCGTGGTGGAACGCGACTACCCCGCCTTCGCCGCGCAGCTCGGCTCCCTCGGCCCGCTCACCGCCAAGCTCGGCATGACCATCAAGGGCGTCAAGTACGACCCCGACCAGGAGATCGAGTACCTCGGCACCAAGAACGGCCTGGTCGAATCCGGGCCGACGGCCGGCCGGCCGAAGCTCGCCACCGACATCCACGCCTGCGAAATGGTGCTCGCGTTCTCGGGCACCACCAACGGCCGGCTCGGCACCCAGGGGTTCCGCCAGCTCGAGGCGCGCACCGGGCAGAAGCTCGCGCACCTGGCCAGTGACAACGAGGGCCGCCGGTTCACCTTCAAGGATGTGCAGGGCGCGCCGGTGCCGGTGCTCACCTCGCCGGAGTGGTCGGGCAGCGAGCACGGCGGCCGCCGCTACAGCGCCTTCACCATCAACGTGGAGCACCTCAAACCGTGGCACACCCTCACCGGGCGGCAACACTTCTACCTCGACCACGACTGGATGATCGAGCTGGGCGAGCAACTGCCGATCTACCGGCCACCGCTGGACATGCACCGCCTCTTCGACGACTCGGTGCCCGGCTCAACGGCGTCGACCGGCGCTCCGGGTTCGAAGGGTCGCGCGGAGGTGGCCGTGCGTTACCTCACGCCGCACTCCAAGTGGTCGATCCACTCCGAGTACCAGGACAACCTGCTGATGCTCTCGCTCTCCCGCGGCGGCCCCACCATCTGGATGTCCCCGCAGGACGCCGACAAGATCGGCGTGCGCGACAACGAGTGGATCGAGTCGTACAACCGCAACGGCGTCGTCGTGGCCCGCGCGATCGTGTCGCACCGGATGCCGGAGGGCACGGTGTACATGTACCACGCGAAGGACCGCACCATCAATGTGCCCGTCGCGGAGACCAGCGGACTGCGTGGTGGCACCAACAACTCGCTCACCCGCATCCTGCTCAAACCCAGCCACCTGATCGGCGGCTATGCCCAGCTGTCGTTCGCTTTCAACTACCTCGGCCCGACCGGGAACCAACGCGACGAGGTCACCGTGATCCGTCGACGCAGCCAGGAGGTTGAGTACTAAATGCGCGTTATGGCTCAAATGTCGATGATCATGAACCTCGACAAGTGCATCGGGTGTCACACCTGTTCGGTCACCTGCAAGCAGGTCTGGACCAACCGCACCGGGGTGGAGTACGCCTGGTTCAACAACGTGGAGACCAAGCCCGGCGTGGGCTACCCGCGCCAGTACGAAGACCAGGAGAAGTGGAAGGGCGGCTGGGTGCGCAACAAGCGTGGCCGGCTGAAGCTGCGCGGCGGCGGCCGGCTGAGCAAGCTGCTGCACATCTTCGACAACCCCGACCTGCCCGTGATCGACGACTACTACGAGCCGTGGACGTACGACTACGACATGCTCACCACCGCCCCGGCCGGAACGCAAAGCCCGGTCGCGCGGCCCAAGTCGCTCCTGACCGGCAAGAACATGGACATCAAGTGGTCGGGCAACTGGGATGACAACCTCGGTGGCTCGCAGGAGACCGCCGCTGACGATCCCATCCTCGCCACCATGAGCGAGCACGTGAAGATGGAGTTCGAGAACACCTTCATGTTCTACCTGCCGCGCATCTGCGAGCACTGCCTCAACCCCGCCTGTGTGGCGGCGTGTCCCTCCGGCGCCATGTACAAACGCGAGGAAGACGGCATCGTCCTCGTCGACGAGGACGGCTGCCGCGGCTGGCGCATGTGCGTCTCCGCCTGCCCGTACAAGAAGGTGTACTTCAATCACAAGACCGGCAAGGCCGAGAAGTGCACGCTCTGCTACCCATTGATCGAACAGGGCAAGCCCACCATCTGCTCGGAGACCTGCGTGGGGCGCCTGCGCTACCTCGGCCTGATGCTCTACGACGCCGACGCCGTGCTCGCCGCAGCGTCGATCGAGAACGACCAGGAGCTGCTGGATGCCCAGCGCGGGGTCTTCCTCGACCCGTTCGACCCCGAGGTCATCGCCGCGGCCAAGGCCGAGGGCCTGGAGGACGACTGGATCCTCGCCGCGCAGAACAGCCCCATCTACAAGCTCATCGCCGAGTACAAGATCGCGCTGCCGCTGCACCCCGAGTACCGCACCATGCCCATGGTCTGGTACATCCCGCCGCTGTCCCCGGTGGTCGACGTGGTCTCCACCACCCAAGCCGACAGTGAGGATGCCCGCACCCTGTTCGCCGCCATCGACCGGCTGCGTATCCCGGTTGAGTACCTGGCCGGGCTGTTCTCCGCCGGCGACGTGCGCCCCGTGGAGGCGTCGCTGAAGAAGCTCGCCGCCATGCGTTCCTACATGCGCGACATCAACCTCGGCAAGCCGGCCGACGAGCGCATCCCGAACGCGGTGGGCATGACCGGCGAGAAGATGCACGCCATGTACCGGTTGCTCGCGATCGCCAAGTACGAGGACCGCTACGTGATCCCCAAGGCGCACGTGGAGACCGCCCGCGAACTCGACGAGCTGGCCTGCTCGCTCGAGACCGACGGCGGCCCCGGCATGGGCGGGCCCGGCCAGAACGCCGGACCGTTCGGGCAGGAGCCCGGTATGCCGCTGGCGGGCACGGTGTCGAACTACAACGAGATGACCGGTAGGAGCGGCGAGAAGACCAAGCCCACCACCCCTGGCCGGGTCAACCTGCTCAACTGGACCGGCGGCAACGTGCCGCCGGGCATGTTCCCGCCCAAGAAGAGCCCGGGAGCGCCCGCATGAGAATGCCCAAACTCGCTCCCCAGCGGGTCACCGCGCTCACCCTGACCGACCGGGACCGCCGCATCGCCCACATGGCGGCATCCCTGCTGCTGGACTACCCCGACGTGGAGCGCCGTAGCCGGTTCTCGGTCGTTGCCGCGTCGGTCGACGACCTGCCGGATGCCCTGCGGGCCGCGTTCGGCTCCTTCCTCGATGCCGCCGGCGCCATGAGCCAGCAGCAGCTCGAGGTGCACTTCACGGCCACGTTCGACCTCAAACGCAAGTGCTGCCCGTACCTGAGCTATTACGCCGCCGGCGACACGCGACGCCGCGGCATGGCGCTGGTGCGGTTCGTGGAGGCGTACCGGGCCGCCGGCTGGGAGGTCGACGCCGACGAGCTGCCCGACTACCTGCCGATGGTGCTCGAGTTCTCGGCGCTGTCCGACTCGCAGATCGCGGGGGAGCTGCTCTCCTCGCATCGGGACGGCATCGAGGTGCTGCGCGCCGCGCTGGAGAAGGTCAACAGCCCCTACGCGCACCTCGTCGAAGCGGTCTGCCTGTCGCTGCCGCCGATCGACGAGCAGACCCGTCAGCGCTACCTCGACCTCGTCAACGAGGGGCCGCCCACCGAGACCGTCGGCATGACCTACCTCGGCAATCTCAAACCGTTCTCAGCGCACGGCGCATCCAGTGAGGAAGTACGTCGATGACCCCGCTCGATTACCTGTTGTGGGTGGCGTTCCCCTACATTGCGGCCGCCACCTTCGTGGTCGGCCACATCCTCCGGTACCGGTTCGACCAGTTCGGCTGGACGAGCCGCTCCAGCCAGACCTACGAGAACCGGCTGCTGCGCTGGGGCTCGCCGATGTTCCACTACGGCATGCTCATGGTGATCGGCGGCCACGTCGTGGGCCTGTTCATCCCGAAGCCCTGGCTGGAGTTCTTCGGTGTGACCGAGCACATCTACCACCTCGGCGCCACCTGGCTGGGCAGTGTCGCCGCGGTGCTGACCATTGCCGGGCTGATCATCCTGATCATCCGCCGCCGCCTGGTCACCCGGGTGCACCTGGCCACGTCGGTGATGGACAAGGTGATGTACATCTTCCTCGGCGGCACCATCCTGTTCGGCACCATCGCCACCGTGCTGCACCAGGTGCTCGGCGCCGGCTACGACTACCGCGGTTCGATCTCGCCGTGGATCCGCAGTCTGTGGGGCCTGCAACCCGACCCGTCGCTGATGAGCGACGTGCCGTTCTTCTTCCAGCTGCACGTGCTCACCGCCACGGCCCTGTTCCTGCTCTGGCCGTTCACCCGGCTGGTGCACGTGTTCTCCGCGCCGATCGGCTACATCTGGCGGCCCTACGTGATCTACCGCTCCCGAGACACCCATAAGGGCTCCGGCGCCCGCAAGGTCAAGCGCGGCTGGGAGAAGGCCGAGCTGCCCAACGTGCGCGTCTCTCCCCGAGCCGACGAGCCCGCCCGCCCCTCCCGCTCCCGAACCAACATCCGCCGCTAACGCCTCGTCGCCCGAGGTGAGGTGCCTCCGGAAGGTTCCCCTCCCGCTGGTCCTCCCGCTGGTCGAGCTCGTCTAGACCACGTAAGGTGCCTGCGGTCGGTTCCCACCTCGTTGGTCGGGCTTGTCGAGACCTGGTGAGGCGACCGTGGAAGGTTCCCGCCTCGTTGGTCGAGCCTGTCGAGACCTGGAGAGGCGACCGTGGAAGGTTCCCGCCTCGTTGGTCGAGCTTGTCGAGACCTGGTGAGGCGACCGTGGAAGGTTCCCGCCTCGTTGGTCGAGCTTGTCGAGACCTGGTGAGGCGACCGTGGAAGGTTCCCGCCTCGTTGGTCGGGCTTGTCGAGACCTGGTGAGGCGACCGTGGAAGGTTCCCGCCTCGTTGGTCGGGCTTGTCGAGACCTGGTGAGGCGACCGTGGAAGGTTCCCGCCTCGTTGGTCGAGCTTGTCGAGACCTGGTGAGGCGACCGTGGAAGGTTCCCGCCTCGTTGGTCGAGCTTGTCGAGACCTGGTGAGGCGACCGTGGAAGGTTCCCGCCTCGTTGGTCGAGCTTGTCGAGACCTCGCAAGGTGCCTGCGGTCGGTTCCCACCTCGTTGCGGCTGGGGCTTAGGTGCGTCTTGGCTGGTTGTGGCTGGGCATTTCGAGGAGCACCTGGCCGGGGTCGATGGTAGCGGGTGGCCTGAGCCAGTACCGGCCGGTGTTCTCGAAGATCTGCCAGCGCTGATTGTGCAGCAGCATGTGATGGGCGCGGCAGAGCAGGATGCCCTGGTCGATATCGGTTCGGCCCTGGTCCCGCAGCCAATGCTCGAGGTGGTGCGCTTCGGTGAAGGCCGGTTGCCGGTCACAGCCGGGCCACATGCAGCCGCCGTCGCGGGCGGCCATGGCCCGGCGTTGGGCCCGGTTGAACAAGCGGTGTTCGCGACCCAGGTCGAGCGGTCGGTTGTGCTCGTCGAACCGGATCTCCACCGTTCCGGCGTCGCAGATCAGGCGTTCGATGGTTTCCGGAGAGATCGGGGCGGTATTGCCCTCGATGTACCCGTGGCCGGCCTGGCCGGTGACGCCGATGAGCATGTCGTCGGATGCGGGCGATCCGGCGCCGGCGTCGGATCTGTCGGGTTCGGGCGGTGAACCGGTGGCGGCCGGTCGTGCGGGTCTGCCCGGTGCTGCTGGAGCGGTGGGTTCTGCAGGCTCTGCCGCTGCTGCGGGCCGTGCGGCCGGAGTGTCGGTGGTGAGGATCTGCACCGCGGGAAGGCGACCACCGAGCATCTCGTTCGGGTTGATGGTGGTGCCGGCCTTGAGCAGGTCGAAGAAACCGTCGCAGGTGATCTGGGCAGTGGTGCGGGGGTCGTCCTTGACCCGCTCGGCCCAAGCGGCCCGCTCGGTGTCGACGAAGCGCACGCCCCCGCGGCGGGGGCTGGTGAGGCTGTCGAAGGTGGATGTGATGAACGCGCCCTGCTCCGGCGGGAACAGGCCGTCGATGCGCACCTGCCCGGTGTCCAGGGTCCAGATGCGCAGGTAACGGTCGTCCCAGGCCTTCTGCTCGCGCACCCGGATGCCGGCCTCGTCGAGAGCGTCGCGGGTCTGCCGGGCCGCCTTGAGCAGCCGGTCCACGTTCATCGTCTGCGCGTCGGTGAGAAGCTGCGTCAGGGCGTCGGCGAGAACCGCACCGGTGACGACGGTGTCGATGTCGCCCAGGCCCCTGCGGAGGGCGTGGGCGGCGTCGATGGAGATCGTGCCGTTGTTCACCGCCTGCGAGATCGGCGCGTGCCAGGGCAGCGGTGTCGACGGTGTGAGCAGAGCGACCGGGTCGAGGGCGTTGTCAGGGCCGAACGCGGGGTCGAGCGCCTCATCGAGAAGCAGTCGGGCCGCCTCCGCCGCGGCCGCGTCGGCCTGGGCCTGGGCTTCTTCGGCCTCGGCGAGCATCCGGCCCACGCCGACGAGTTTGCGGGATTCGACCTTGGTGGTGCCGGTCAGCTCCTGGATCAGCGCCTCGGGGTTGAGGAAGCCCTGCTGGGCGGCGAGGCCGGACTGGCCCAGCTCCCACCGGGAGCGCTGGGCGAGGGTCTTCGCCATCCAGGCCTTGCGGGTGTCCAACTCGCGCTGGGCCTGCCCGAGGATCTTCTGACCGGCCAGCACGGCGGCATCCGACAGGGCGTCGTAATCCGAACTGCACGAGCCCAGCCGGGCGACCTCACTCGCGGCATCGACCAGCGCATCGTCGCCCGATCCGGCGAACGTGTCTGCGATGGTCGACTGGACTGTCATGCCATCAAAGTAGCCCGATTACGAAGCTTTGTGTGAGAAAAAGTCAGCTTGTGGATAACTTTGAGTGCCGTGCGGCTCGTGGCGACTAGCCCGGGTAGGGGGCGTTCGGTCGGGCGTAGAACACCCAGGCCAGCACGGTGCAGAAGACGCAGAACACGGCGCAGCCGATGAAGAAGGCGGTGGGGCTGATCGCGGTGAGCGCGATGCCCACGATGAACGGGCCGAACGCCGCGATGGCCGAGGTCCAGGCGATGGCCCCGCCGGCCTGGCGCTTGGGGAAGATCATCGGCATCTGCTTGAAGGTGCCGCCGTTGGCCAGGCCTGCGAAGAAGAAGATGATCAGCATGCCGGTGAGGAAGCCCCAGAACTCGCCGACGCTCGACGGGGTGAGGAAGAACGCGGTGAGCACGGTGCCTACCACCATGCCGGCACCGCCGACGAAGGTGAAGATCGCCCCGCCGAACCTGTCACAGAACGGGCCGCTCGCCGCGCGCACCGCGGCACCGACGACGGGACCGATGAACGCGAACGCCAGCGGGTTGGGCGCATCCGGGAAGTCGCCGTAGACGTTGAGGATGATCAGGCCCATCTGGGCGGCCAGGCCGCTGTAGGCGCCGAAACTCATCAGGTAGATGGCCGTCATGATCCAGGTGTGCTTGACCTTGAAGATGTCCACCTGCTGGGCGAAGTTGGCGGTGATCGGCACCCGGCGCAGGTACACGATGGAGAGCACCATCGCCAGCAGAGCCCAGGGGATGAGCACCAGCCCGCCGTTGTGCAGCCACACCAGCTCGCCGTTGGCACTGGACTGCGGGGTGAGCGCCGCCGTGCCGAGCAGGCCGAAGCCCACCACCCAGGGCAGCAGCAGCTGGATCAGTCCGATGCCGAAGTTGCCGAGGCCCGCCTGCAGGCCGAGCGCGGTGCCGGCCAGCCGCTTGGGGAAGAAGTAACTGGTGGAGGCCATCAGGCCGGAGAACGCGCCGCCGCCGATGCCGGCCGAGAACGAGAGGCACAACAGAACCCAGAACGGGGTCGACGTGTCGCGCACGGCGAGGGTCCATCCCAGCATCGGCAGGATCAGCAGCCCCGACGACATGGCCACCAGGTTGCGGGTGCCCATGATCGGCGGGAGGAACATGAAGACCAACCGCAGGATGCCGGCGGCCAGGCCGGGCAGGGCGACCAGCCAGTACAGCTGCCCGGGCGTGAGCGAGTAGCCGATGTCGTTCAGCCGCGGGGCGATCGCGCTCACCAGGTACCAGGACGCGAACGCCAGGGTGAGGCTGAACGTGGTGATCCACAGTGTGCGCCAGGCGAGCTTGGAATCCCAGGTCTCTTCGTTCTCCGGATCCCAGTTGGACAGGTCCGGTGCGAGTTGGCTGCTGCTGCTGGCGGTGGTAGCGGCTGACATGGGAGCTCCTGGTTTCCGGTCGGGATCGGGCAGGCCAGGCCGGCCCGCTCACCGTCAGCCTGACCGTCGCCCGAAATTCCGACAACGCGCCAACACCGTGAAAAATGATTTACTGCCGGGTGTCGGCCGCCCGCTCAACCGGTGTGAGGCGAACCCGAACGGTTCGGGGTTAGGGTCGGTGTATGTCCGGCGCACCGATCCCCGCGCACGCCACCCTGCCCCTGGCCGGTGCTGTGCCGCCACAGCCTGCCCCGGCGACGGATGCGCACCTCGTCGACACGCTGGGGCGCCCGTTGCACGACCTCCGCCTCTCGGTCACCGACCGGTGCAACTTCCGCTGTGTGTACTGCATGCCCAAGGAGGTCTTCGGCAAGGACTTCGCCTTCATGCCGCGCGACGACATGCTCTCCTTCGAGGAGATGACCCGCCTCGCGCGCATCTCGGTGGCGCACGGTGTGGAGAAGATCCGGCTCACCGGCGGTGAACCGCTGCTGCGCAAGGGCCTCGAGGAACTCATCGCCATGCTCGCCGCTCTGCGTACTCCCGCCGGCCGCCCCGTGGACATCGCCCTCACCACCAACGGATCGGCGCTGGGCGTGAAGGCCCAGGCCCTCAAGGACGCCGGCCTCAAGCGCGTGACGGTCTCCCTCGACTCCCTCGACGACACCACCTTCCGCGCCATGAACGACGTCAACTTCCCCGTCGCCCGCATCCTCTCAGGGCTCGACGCCGCGCACGCCGTGGGCCTCGGCCCGATCAAGATCAACATGGTGGTCAAGCGCGGCCAGAACGACCACGACATCGTCAACATGGCCCGGCACTTCAAGGGCACCCCCTACATCCTGCGGTTCATCGAATTCATGGACGTGGGCACGAGCAACGGCTGGGACATGGGCGCCGTGCTCCCCTCCAGCGAGGTGCGTGACCGCATCCACGCCGAACTGCCGTTGGAGGAAGTGGCCCCGAACTACACGGGCGAGACCAGCCGCCGCTGGCGCTACCTCGACGGCGGGGGCGAAATCGGCCTGATCTCCAGCGTCACCCAGTCGTTCTGCCACACCTGCTCCCGCGCGCGCGTCAGCACCGACGGCAAGCTGTTCACCTGCCTGTTCGCCAGCGAGGGCCACGACCTGCGCGCGCTGCTGCGCGATGGCAGCACCGACGAGCAGCTCTCCGCCGCCATGGGCTCCATCTGGCGCCAACGCACCGACCGGGCCTCGCAGCTGCGCAGCGCCCAGACCGGCGCGGTGCGCTCCTCCGGCCGCAAAAAGATCGAGATGTCCTACATCGGCGGATGACCGCCCCTCGCGCCGGGTTAAACCGCACGCTGCTACTCTAAAAACATGGTCCCGACCGAGGTTCCCCGGGGCGTTCCAGGAGAGCTCCGCGACGCCCGGCACGCCGCCCTGGCCAGCGCACCGCGTCGCCGGGTGCTCGGGCTGCTCACGGCGGCGGCCGGCCCGCTCGATGCCGTCACGGTCGCCGCGGGCATGGGCCTGCACGTCACCACGGCCCGTTTCCACCTCGAGCAGCTCGAGGCCGCCGGGCTGGTCGAACGGCGCATCAACCGGGCCGGCGGCCGCGGCCGGCCGCAGGTGCTGTTCAGCCCGGTGCCCGAGCCGCTGCCCGCCGACGACGCCCAGCTGCAGTTGACCCAGGCGCTCGCCGCTGTGATCGGCGAGGACGACGACGGCGGCAGGGCCCGGTCGGTGCGGGCCGGCGAGCGCTGGTCGGCGCAGTACGCGCACCCGGCGGATGCGCCGTCGGCAGAGAACTCGGTCACCGACGGTTCCGAAGCGCCTGGGTCCGCCGCCGACGTGGTGGTGCCCGCGCTGCTGCGGGTGCTCACCGAGATCGGCTTCGAGCCTCAGCTCCACGCCGACGAGGCCATCATTGCGCTGCCGGCCTGCCCGTTCCGCGCCGAGGCACGGCAGAACCCCGACGTGGTGTGCTCGGTGCACCTGGGTCTGCTGAAGGGCGTCGCGAGGTCGCACGGCCATTCGGGGGCAGATCTCGCGCTGCGCCCCTTCGTGCAGCCGAACCTGTGCCTCATCGAGTTGCCCACCAGCCTCGCGAACTGAGAGAAAAACCCCAAAAGACCTCCCGATCTGGTGTATTTCTCACGGCTCGCGGTCGGGTCAGACCTGCACCCTCACATCCACGTACACATCGCCGTCGACGATGGTGAGCGGGTAGACCGGAACGGGCTCGGACGCCGGCAGGGTGCGGGCCCGCCCGGTGGACAGCTCGAACCGGCCGCCGTGCGCCCAGCACTCCAGGTCATCGCCCTCGACGAAGCCGTCCGAGAGGGAGATGTCGGCGTGCGAGCACATGTCGCCGAGCGCGAAGCAGTTTCCGGCGCTGTCCTTCACCAGGGCCACGGCCACGCCGTCGACGATCATCTTGACCGCTTCGCCGAGCTCCAGCTCGGATTCCGCGCACACCCTGGTTGGCACCTGCTCCTCATTTCCGGCCGGTCCTGGTCCGGCCTGGACGATGGGACGAACGTCCCGATTAAAAGGATAGGCATCCTCTAAAGTGGCAAAACAGGGTCATTCGACCCGGCCAAAGGAGAATCTCTGTGACTGCCGAACCGATCAGCCTGTCGTCCACCCGCCCCGGCGCCGCGGCTGCCGGTGCACCCGCCGCACCCGGTTGTGCCTGCGGTCACGACGACGCCGACAACATCGTGCTCGACACCCGCGCCATCCCGCACGCCATCCGCCACGCCACCATCTTCGGCGCCCTCGGAGCCATCCAGCCGGGCTTCTCGATCAACCTCGTTGCGTCGCACAACCCGCTGCCGCTGCTCGCGCAGCTGGAGAGCAGCCGCCCGGGCGACTTCGCGATCACCTACCTCGAGGACGGCCCGGAAACCTGGACCATCCGCCTGACCCGCGCCAACTAGCGCCAGCGCAGCTTCTGCCCACCCGCCGCCGATGACCACGCCGAGCCCGATCCGCCGCACCGGCAGCGCCGCGAACGGCACCGGGCCGACGAGTCGCCCCCGGGTCACCGCGCGACTCGGCTTCCTGCTGCTGGGCGGCATCGCCCTGATCGCCGGCCTCGACGGCGCCCTGCTGCTGCTCGGCCTGGCCGCCCCCGTCGACAGCGCCCGGCTCACCGCGGTGCACGGCCCGCTGATGGTGTTCGGCTTCGTCGGCACCGTCGTCGTGCTCGAACGGGCCGTGGCGGTGCGCCGCGGCTGGGCCTATCTCGCGCCCGGCCTGCTTGGCGCCGGCGGGCTCGCCCTGATCTCACCGCTGCCGGTACAGGTGGGCCAGGCGGCCCTCGTCGGCGGCAGCGCCATGCTGCTGGCCATCTACGCCGCGATCTGGCAGAAGCAGGCCGCCGTCTCCACCGCGGTGCAGGCCCTCGGCGCCGTCCTCGGCCTGATGGCCACGCTGCTGTGGCTGCGCGGGATCGGCATCCCACAGCTCGCACCCCTGCTCATCCTCTACCTGGTGCTCACCATCGCCGGTGAACGCCTCGAACTGTCTCGCATCTCGCCGACCGTCGACCGCCGCGCCGAGCAGTGGATGCTGGGCTCGAGCCTCGCCCTCGGCTTCGGGGCCGTCGCCGCACTGCTCTGGCCGGTTGCCGGCTACCCCATCCTGGGCGTCGGGATGGTCACGCTCGTGGTCTGGCTGTTCCGGCACGACGTCGCCACCCGCCTGGTGCGCTCCAATGGGCTGCCCCGCTACATGGCCGCCTGCCTGCTGGCCGGGTACGGCTGGCTGGTCGTGGTCGGCGGCATCTGGTTGCTGCTCGGCCCGGTCTACTCCGGCCCCGCCTACGACGCCATGATGCACGCCGTGTTCCTCGGCTTCGTGATGTCGATGATCATGGCCCACGCCCCCACCATCCTGCCGGCCGTTCTGCGCCGGCCGCTGCCGTACCGGCCGATCATGTACCTGCCGGCAGCGCTGTTGCATGTCTCGCTGCTGGCCCGGGTACTGCTCGGTGACGCCTACGGCCGGCCGGTGCTGGTGCAGTGGGGCGGCGCGGCCAACATCGTCGCGGTGCTTTTATTCGTCCTCGTGGCCGTCGTCTCGGTGCTGCGCGGACCGATGGCCGTTGAACCACGCCGCACACCGCGGGGTACCGCGGCGCACACGACCACCGCACTGCGGGGCTCGCTCCTATGAAAGACCGGCTCTGGCACATCGTCTCGGGCAGCCTGGTGCCCGCCTGGCTGGCCGCCGCGGTTGCCCTCACCGTGCTGCACCGGATGGTGCCCTCGTCGGGTTGGCTGCTGGTGCACCTGCTGCTGCTCGGCGCGGTGAGCACGGCCATCCTGATCTGGAGCCAGCACTTCGCCGATACCCTGCTGCGGCGCAAGGCCCTCGGCCACCGCATCTCGCTCGGGTTGCGGCTCAGCGCGCACACGGTGGGTGCGATGGCGGTGATGACCGGAATCGTCGCGGGGTGGTTCCCGCTGGTGCTGATCGGCGGCATCCTGGTGGGCCTGAACGCGCTCGCCCACGCCGTGGTGATCATGGGTCAATCCCGCGGCGCCATGCCGGGCCGGTTCGCCCCGCTGGTGCGCTATTACGTGGCCAGCGCCCTGATGCTCGCCGGCGGCGTCGTCCTTGGCACCCTGATGGCGCGGCTCGATGGCGGTGGCGAGGCCTATGAACGGCTTTTCATCGGCCACCTCGGCCTCAACCTGCTCGGTTGGGTGGGCCTGGCCGTGATCGGCACCGTCGCACTGCTGTGGCCCACGGTGCTGCACACCCGGGTGGCCGGTACCACCGTGGCCGCCGGGCACACCCTCGCGGTGCTGGTCGGCGGCCTCGGCCTTGTGGCGCTCGGCTGCGTCACCGACCTGCGCCTGGTCGCGGCACTCGGCGTGCTGGTCTACCTGATCGCGCTCGGCAGGGTGCTCTGGGAGGGCATCGGTCATGTGCGCCGGGCACCCGCGGTGAGCTTCGCCGGCTGGAGCCTCGGCGCCGCGCAGGTCTGGTTTGCGCTCTGCACCCTCGGCTTCGGCCTGCAGCTGGCCGTCGCCCCCAGCTGGACGGCCGCGGCCGCCGGCGTGGAAACCCTGGTGCCGTACTTCGTGCTCGGTTTCGCCGCGCAGATCCTGCTCGGCGCCCTCAGCCACCTGGTGCCCGTGGTGCTCGGCGGTGGCCCCGCCGTGCTCAAGGCCACCGCGGCCGAACTCGACAGGGGCGGCCTGGTTCGGGTCGTGCTGGTCAACGGTGGCCTCACCCTGTCGCTGCTGCCCGCCTCGAGCAGCCTCACCGTGGCGCTGTCGCTGCTGATCGTGGCCGCCCTGGCGAGTTTCCTGGTGCTGTTCATTCGGGCCCTCGGCACCAACCGGCGCGTGCGGGCCCTGCCACTCGTGCGCATCCCGGCGGGCGAGCGGTCCGCTCCCGGCGAGCGCCCGCGCCAAACCGGGCGGATGCTCGCGGCCGCCACCGTGCTGTTGCTCACGGTGACCGCGGGCATCCTTGTCGACCCCGCCTCGGTGGGCCTGGCCACCATATCGCCCCCGGCGGCCGGCTCCGGTGCCGCGAGCGCGACCGGGCACACCACCACGGTGGCCGTCGACATGATCGACACCCGCTTCGTGCCCGACCGGATTGAGGTGCCGGCCGGCGACGACCTGGTGATCACCCTCACCAACAGCGATGAGATGGTGCACAACCTGGTGCTCGAGTCCGGGTTGGTGTCGCAGTCGCTCGACCCCGGTGCCACCGAGACCGTGCCTGTGGGGGTGATCAGCGCGAGCGTGGACGGCTGGTGTTCGATCGCGGGGCACCGGCTGCTGGGCATGGAGATCAGCATCGTCGCGGTGGGCGTCGACGGTGATCTCGCGACCGACAGCAGCGACGACACCGCCACGGCCGGGATGGACGCCTCGTCTCACGCCGCTCACACCGGCCAGGTCGGCGCGGCGACGGGGGCATCCGCCGCCGACGACCTCGACCCGATGGCCGAACCCGACGCCGCATTCGAAGCGCGGGACGCCGCTCTGACGCCTGCCGCTGAAACCACGGTGCATCGGCAGACCCTGACCGTGCGCAACGTGGAAACCGAGGTGGCCCCCGGCGTCACCCAGATGCTGTGGACCTTCAACGGCACTGCGCCCGGCCCCACCCTGCGCGGCACAGTGGGTGATGTGTTCGAGATCACCCTGGTGAACGAGGGCACCGTCGGGCACTCCATCGACTTCCACGCCGGCGACGTCGCCCCGGATGACGTGATGCGCACCATCCAGCCCGGCGAATCGCTCGTTTACACCTTCACGGCCACCCGCTCGGGAATCTGGCTGTACCACTGCTCCACCATGCCGATGTCGGTGCACATCGCCAACGGCATGTTCGGTGCCGTGATCATCGACCCGCCGGGACTTGCCAGCGTGGACCGGGAGTACCTGGTGGTGCAGTCCGAGCTCTACCTCGGCACGCAGGGCGGTGAGGTGGACGCGGTCAAGGTGGCGACGCAGACCCCCGACCTGGTCGTCTTCAACGGGTACGCCAACCAGTACGCCGCCCGTCCGCTGCAGGCGAGAGCGGGGGAGACGGTGCGGATCTGGGTGCTGGCGGCCGGGCCCAACCTCGGCAGCGCCTTCCACGTCGTCGGCGGCCAGTTCGACACTGTCTACCGGGAGGGCGACTACTCGCTCAAGCACGGCGGCAGCACCGGCACCGGGGGTTCGCAGGTGCTCGACCTCGCCGCCGCGCAGGGCGGATTTGTGGAACTCACCGTGCCGCAGGCGGGCAGCTACCCGTTCGTCAGCCACGTCATGTCGGATGCCGAAAAGGGTGCCCGCGGCGTCCTTTTGGTGTTGCCGTGAGCGCGTACTTCACCGGGCCGGTGAAGCCCCCAGGGCCGTACGCACCCGCGCGCGCTCGTGCTGCAGCAGCCCCCACACGATGAGGGTCTGGGCCGCCAGGTAGGTGACCATGATCAGGAAGTCCACCAGGGGGATGCGGGCATCCGGCACAAAGGTGTTGATGGCCAGGATCGAGTCGGAGACGACGAACAGCGCCCCGCCACCGGCGACCCAACGGTTGCACCGGGACGCGACAGCGGCCATGGCAGTGAGCACGATGCCGTACGCGATGACCGGGACCAGCAGCGGGCCGGTGTGCGGACTCAGAATCGCCAGGAGCACGACCAGCCAGGCCGCGTAGGCAAGAGCCCACCAGGGCACCCGGCGGGCGGCGAGCCGGGTTGTGAACAGCACGAGGTAGACGATGTGTGCGAGCAGGAAGCAGATCAACCCGATGACGAACCAGCGCAGCGTGATGTCTCCCAGCCAGGAGAAGGTCAGCGCGATCAGCCCGAGCACGATCGCCGGCGAACGACGTTGCGGCGCGGCCCAGACGAGCCCCACCGCCAACGCCGGCATGAGCAGCGGTTTCGTCCATTCCACGACCCCGGGCAGGGACAGCAGGATGGCGCCCAAGTGCATCACGCCGACCAGAAGGACCGGCAGCAGTGGAACGACCCTAGACGCCGGCTGGACCGCAATTCGGGATTCGGGCACTGTGCTCACTTCGGTATGGGGCGGATATCCTCCTCACTGTACTGAGGTCTCGACATGCACGACCGGCGATCTGTCAGGTCACTGACGTGCGTTGCGATGCCCTCCGCGGCCGCACCCCGTCGTCGGTCGAGCCTGTCGACGCCGTGCTGAGCCTGTCGACGGATGCCGGCCCGCGTCAGCGTGTGATGTCGTCCTGCCCGGCGCCCGGTGAGGCCCAGCCGGCCGGCTCCTCGGCGGTGTCCGGTGGGTCGATGAACGAGAGCACGTCGGTCACGAACCGGCGATCCTGTGTGGTGCCCATGTGCCCCCGGTCGGCGTACAGGGCCAACCGGCTGCGGGGGATACCTTCCGCCGTCTCGCGAAACAGCTCGGGCGAATAGAAGGCGTCACGCCCGCCGCCGATCACCAGCGTGGGGGCGACGATGTCTGCCAGCCGGTCGCGCAGGTCCAGGGCGTCCTCGGCCCGGATCGTGGTGATCATGTCGGCCGTGGCATGGGCCAGGAACGCCGGCCCGACCAACCAGCCCAGGCCGGCCATCAGCCTCTGGGAGCGGCCGCCGGCCCCGAGCATCCGCATAGCCTCGGCGCTCGCGGCGCGCGGCCGGCCGTCGAGCACATTGTCGGCGACGCGCAACTGGCTGTCCCGGCCATCCTCGCTGAGCCGGTATGCGGCCGACACCACAACCAGTCGCCGGACCACGGCCGGATGGTCGGCGGCGAGTTGCAGCGCCACGCTGCCGCCGGTGGACTGACCGATCACGTCCACGGGTTCGTCGAAGCGCAGCAGCATGGCCCTGGCGTAGTCGGCGGCGATGTCGGCCATGGTTGCGTCGGGGTCGAGGCCGGGGCGCCGGTTGACCCACCACACCCGGCGGGTGGCGGCGAAGAGCATCAGTTGCCGCGCCAGGAAGCGACGGTCGGAGCCTTCGGGCGGTTGGTGATTGGGCGTGATCCCGGCCAGGAACACCAGCGGCGGGCCGGAGCCGACCGAGAGGAACGGCAGTCCGCCCGGCCAGGTGCCGTAGACGTGGGGCGACGCGGATGCGGGTGTCATGCGGTTGGTCCTTCGCTCGGAGTGCCGTGCGGGGTGTTCGGCCCGGGTCTCAGATGCTGTCGTCGTTGCGGCGGCGGGACTGGTCGGTCGGGGGCGCCTCGGTGGCGGCCGGGCCGGAATCCGCTGAAGCGGAGCGGGTGCCGGTTGTGCCGGTTGTGCCCGTTGTGCCGGTTGTGCCGGTTGTGCCGGTTGTGTCCGCGCTGGCGGCACTGGCCGCGCTGCGCCGGCCGCGGCGGGTATCGACGGTGGGGTCGAGTTCATCGGCCTGGCGGCTGCGCTCGTCGGAGTCGGCACGCAGCCCCTGCGCGTCGGCCTGGCGCTGGTCGGCCTCCTGGCGGAGTCGGTCGGCGTCCACCTGCGCCTGTTGCGCATCCGCCTGGGCCCTGGTGGCCTTGGCTTCGTTCTCCCGGGCATCGAGCGCGCGGGCTTCGGCGTCTTTCCGCATCTGGTCGGCGCGGCGTTGGTCTTCGCTGCGCTTGCGCTCCCGTTCAACCCGGCCGCGCTTGGCCGCGATGTAGGCGATCACGCCGATGATGACGAGCACGACGACCGCGCCGACGATGATCCAGAGCAGGGTCGCGGTGTCCATGTCCATACCACCTTTCGTGAACGACTCAGGGGGTGCGTTCACGGGTGATGATAGGCCGCTCCGCCCTGTTCCGCGCGGGCGGTGGCGGGCGGTGCGCCGGGGTTAGGGATGCAGCAAGGCGACCAGGCGCATCCGTTCGAGAACGACCGGGGTGTCGTCGGTCACGGTGAAGCCGGGGTTGCCGAGGTGCTCGCGCATGCCATCGCTGTGCCAGAAGGACTCGTGGCCGGCCCGCCACTCGGCCACCGAGGTGTGGCCCTCGCCCTCGTCCCTGGCGTGGTCGACGTCCACGTCGGCGAGCCGCACCACCCGCACCCCGGTGATCTCGATGATCGCCACGGGCCGGTTCTGCGAGTCGATCACGAGTTGGCGGCTGCCAACCACCGGTAGCGGCGCTCCCTCGACCGAGTACTCCACCAGAGTCGACGTGGTTGCGGTCTTGGCGCCGGACAGGATCGCGGCCACGAGGCGGTCCCGCAGTGGGCCGGGGAAGGCGAATTCGGCGATCGGCAGCGCGGCCAGGTCGATCTCGAGGTCGGCGTCGGGGGCGTGCAGCAGGCCGATCGGGGCGAGGGCGGCGACGCAGACGGCCTCAGCGGCGATGCGGGCGGTGGCGGGCACGTCGGTCATCCACAGTGGCACGGCGCGGGCGCGGATGCCGGCGGCCTCGAGCGCGGGCACGGCGCGGGCGTCCGTCTCGTCGACCAGCCAACCGTCGAGCAGCCCGCCCTCGCTGCGCGCGCCGTAGTGCAGGCCCACGGCGAGGGCGGTGGTCTCGACGCCGATGGTGGCCAGGCAGGCGTCGGCCATGCCGCGCACCGCGGAGCCGGCGATGATCGGCGAGATGCCGACCACGCGGGCTGGGGTGTCGCGCAGCGCTTCGCGGATTCCGGGGATCGCCAGAATGGTGCCGACGGAGACGACCGGGTTCGACGGCGGCAGGATCACCAGGTCGGCGGTGCGGATGGCCTCGAGCACCCCGGGCGCGGCGACGGCGTCGGCCAGGCCCACCTGCACGAACTCGGTGACCGGTTTCGTGGCGCGGTACCGCACCCACCATTCCTCGAAGTGGATGACGTCGCCGGCCTGGTGCTCGTCGGCATCCTGGGCCAGGCGCACGTGGGTTTCCACGAACTGGTCGCTCATCGGCAGCAGCCGGGCGCCGGGCTGCCAGCGCCGGCAGAGGAACTCGGTGGCGGCGCTGAGGGTGGCGCCGCTTCGAAGCAGGTCGGTGCGCACGATGTGGGTGGCCAGGTCGAGGTCGCCCAGCGTGAACCACGACCAGCCGCGGCCGTACGCGGCGATCTCTTCCGAGGTGCGCCGGGATTCATCCGCCCGGCCCCAGCCCTGCTCCTCACTGATGCCGCCGCCCAGGGTGTACATCACGGTGTCGAGGTCGGGGCAGATGCGCAGGCCGTCGAGCCACATGTCGTCGCCGGTGTTGACGATCACGGTGACCTCGGCGTCGGTCCCCAGGTGCTGCAGCAGCCCGCGGGTGAACCGGGCGCCGCCCACTCCGCCGGCGAGAACGGTGACTCGAGTCATGGGGCTCCTTCGTTTCGGTCGGTTTGTTCGTCGGGCCCGGAGAACACGATCACCGGGCGTCCGGTGCGCGGATGCGGCACGATGTCGCAGTCGACACCGTAGACGGACCGGATGATCTCCGGTCGCAGCACCTCGGCCGGGGTGCCGAAGGCCACCAGCCGGCCGGTCTGCAACAGCACGATGCGGTCGCAGTAGGCGGCGGCGAGGTTGAGGTCGTGCAGGGCGAGCACCGAGGTGAGGCCGAGCCCGCGCACCTGGTGCAGCAGTGACAGCTGCGCGCTCACGTCGAGGTGGTTCGTCGGTTCGTCCAGCAGCAGCAGGCTCGGCCGTTGGGCGAGCGCCCGGGCGATCTGCACCCGTTGCTGCTGACCGCCGCTGAGGCTGTGCCAGCGCCGGTCCACCAGATCGCCGGCACCCACCATGGCCAGGGCCTCGATGGCGACGCCGAAGTCGTCCTCACCGCCGAAGCTGCCCAGCAGCCGGCTGCGGTGCGGAATCCGGCCGAGCAGCACCACCTCCCGCACCGACAGGTCCACGCTGGGCGCCACGTTCTGTTCGAGCAGGGCGATTCGCCGGGCGGCCTCCCGCCGTTTCAGCTGCCCCACAACCGCGCCGTCCAGGGCGACGCTGCCGGCATCCGCCCGGTCGATGCCCGCGATGATGCGCAGCAGCGTCGACTTGCCCGCGCCGTTCGGGCCGAGCAGCCCGGTGACGGTGCCCGGCGGCAGCACGGCCGAGACGTCCTGCAGGATGCGGGTGCCCTCGATGCTGAGAGACACCCCGTCAATCACAACGCCCGCCCTGCCGCCCGCGTCCACGTCGCCCAGCGTCGCCGAGATGGCAGTTGAGGCCAGTTGTGCGCGTGGCGACTGCCCCGAGCTGTCATCTCGCGCGTCTACTTTCGTCGAGTTGCCGACAAATGCCCCTTCAGCGCCCGCCAAGGGGGCATTTGCGGCGAGTCGCGAGACAAGATCCCGCGCGTTGCCGGAAAGTTCCCCTTCAGCGCTCGCGATGGGGACATCTGCGGCATCTCGCGACACGGCGGATGCGGCGGCCGGGCCGCTCAGCGCGCTCATGCCCAGGCCGCGCTTCGCTTGCGCTTGATCAGCAGAATGAACACGGGCACCCCGATGAACGCCGTGATGATGCCCACCGGCAGCTCGCGCGGGTCGAAGACCGTGCGGGCGAGTGTGTCGGCGAGCACCAGGAACAGCGCCCCGACCACCGCGACCAGCGGCAGCAACCGGCGATGCCCGGGGCCGCTGAGGCCGCGCACCAGGTGCGGCAGGATCAGCCCCACGAAGCCGATCGCCCCGCTCACCGCCACCATCGCGCCGGTGAGCAGCGCCACCGCCACGAGGAATCCCCAGCGGGTGGCGTTCACGTTGATGCCCAGCGACGCGGCGTTGGTGTCGCCGAACGCGAACGCATCCAGCCGGCTGGCGGCCAGCAGGATGCCGGTGCCCACCAGCACCAGAGCGACCGACGAGATGAGCACGCTGCTCCACGAACTGCCCGCGAGGGAACCGAGCAGCCAGTTGAGGATCTCGCGGTAGGAGTCGCCCTTTGCGGCCCAGAAGATGATGAACGAGGTGCCGGCCGAACCCAGCTGGGCGATCGCCAGCCCCGCGAGCACGGCCCGGCCCGGCGTGATGCTGCCGCCGACCCGGGCGATGTTGAGGGTGGCGAATAGGGCGATCAGCGCCCCCGCGAACGCCGCCGCCGGCAGCGCGAAGCCCACTCCGAGGATGACCACGCAGACCGCGCCGAGCGAGGCGCCGGAGGACAACCCGAGCAGGTAGGGGTCGGCGAGCGGGTTGCGGGTGACACTCTGCATCACCGCTCCGCTGAGCGCCAGGCCCGCGCCCACCATGGCCGCGGTGAGCACCCGCGGCATCCGCAGCTGCCAGACGATGGCGTCGGTGAGCGGCGGCACCCCACTGCCCCCGGCCAGGCCGGGCAGGCCCAGATGGGTGACCACACTGGCCCACACCTGCGCAAGGCTCACGTCGGCCGGGCCGATGGTCACCGCCACCGCGCCGCCCACGATCAGCGCGAGAATCGCCGTGACCAGCCAGAACAGGTACCGGCCCGTCCGGCCGCGGTCACCACCGTCCGCCGGCGCCGGGGTGCCGAGCGGCGTCATCGGCCCGCCCGACGGGCGCGCGGACGACCCGGGCTGTCGCGTGTGCGTGGTGCCGGTCATCCTGCTCCCTTCTGCCGGGTCGGAACGTGCCTGGGGGTGTGGGCCTAGTCGAGTGCGGCGAGCTGGTCGATGATCGACCCCGCCGCCTCCACGTTGCGGATGCCGGCCTCGCTGGCCGCGAACGGCACCACGATGTAGCGGTCGTTCACGACGGCATCCAGGCCCGCCGTCGCCGCATTGGCCTTGAGATTGGCGATCTTCGAGTCCGCGGTGTTCCAGTCGGCGTCGACCAGCACGATCACGTCCGGGTTCGCGGCCACCACCGACTCCCAACCGGCCGAGGTCCAGGTGTCCTGCACGTCGGCGAAAATGTTGGTGAGGCCCGCGGCCTCCAGGATCATCTGCGGCGAGCCGATGCCGGCACCCACGTACGGGGTGTCGGTGCCGCTGGAGTACCAGAGCGCGGTGGTGTCGCCGGCGGCGGGCTTCAGGGCGGCCAGTTCGGCCTCCTGCTCGGCGACCAGCGCGGCGGCGGCATCCGGCACGCCGAACAGGGCGCCGGCCTCGTCGATCTCGGCGAAGACGGTGTCGAACGTGAGCGGATCCGGCATGGCGTCGCCCTTGCACGCAGCCGGCGAGACGTAACTGCCGATGCCCAGGTCGGCCAGCGCGGTGCGCTCGCCCACACCCTCGGCAGAGAAGTTCGACTCCCAGCCGCCGTAGACGAAGTCGGGGGTGAGGGCCAGCACGGCCTCCTGGCCGGGAACGAAGTCGCTGATCACGTTGAGGTCGGCGCCGGCCTTCTCGAGGGATGCCGGCAGCGGGCCGTCGAGGAACGCCGAGCCCACGATGCGCTCGCCCAGCCCCAGCGCGAGCAGCAGCTCGGTGGTGGTGGACTTGATCGTGACGACGCGTTCGGGCGCCCTGTCGACGGTGACGGTGGTGTCGCAGTTCTCGACCGTCACCGGAAATGCGCCAGTCCCGCCGGTCGCGTCGGCCGAGGCGGCGGGTGCGGGTTCCGCGGCCGTCGAGCCGGAGGCGCAGCCGGCGAGGAGCAGCACGGCGGCGGCTGTCGCGGTGGCGGCCGCGAGAGCGGGATAGCGAGTCTTCATGGGACCAATCTGAGGCGGGAGCCTGCCGGGCACGTCACGGCGGCGGCGCCGTCGACGAAAGCGGCAACAGGCGGGCGACACCGCAGAGCACCGGCGGCGGGCAGAGCGAGGTGGGAGCGAAAAGAGAGGCAAAGCCCCGACCTGCCGCCCAAATCCGGGCCAGCGCAACCGGTCAGATCGAACCGGGGGTCGCATCCAGCCTAAACCCATCGTGCTCCAGAGCGGATGCGCCGCGGCCGCCGCGCCGACCGCGGAGGCCGCGTGGGCCGCTCGGGCCGCTCGGGCCGCCGCCGGTTTTGCCGCCGAGATGCTCCGCCGAGGAGCCGCGCGGGTCAGGCGCCGCTTCGCGGGTGGCGCGCCACCCGCGCACCGGCGCCCGCCCCGCGTGCCCGCCCCGCGTGCCACCCTGCGGCGCCCGCCCGCGCGCCGCCCGCGCACCGGCGCCCGCCCCGCGTGCCGGCCCCGCGTGCCACCCTGCGGCGCCGGCCCCGGCGCCCGCCCCGCGTGCCGGCCCCGCGTGCCGCCCCGCGCCGGGTCGCCCGTCTCGGCGCATCGTCGCCGTGATAGTGCTCACTGAAGATCGACTCGACGAACATCCGCTCGCCGTCGAGGGTCTCGACCCCCTCCCGCCCAGCTCGCGCTCGCAACGCTTACGGCACGATGTTGTGGTTGTACGCCAGCACGTTCTCGGGGTCGTAGCGCCGTTTCGCAGCCCGTAGCCGCTCCACGGTGGCCGGCGGATAGATCCGGCTGATCGTCGTCGCATCCGGGTGCATGCTGAAGTTGCCATACTCGCCGGTCACGTCCTCGGCCAGCGCGGCCCAGCCGTCGTTGATGCTGCGCTCGGCCTCGGCGGGGGCATCGGGCGGCAGCATCACCGCCGACACCACGAAAGCCTCGGCGTCGCGGTAGGCCAGCGCCGTGGCATCCGCCGGAACCCGGTTGAACGCGCCGCGCAGGTAGCGCACCATCAGCACGGCCGCTCCAAAGGCCGCGTGCGCCGTGGTGAGCCGGGTGATCAGGCCGTCGTCGACGTCACGGGCGAAGCCGTTGTGGTCGATCAGTTTGATCTCCGCTGGGGGGAGCTCCGGCTCCTCGAGAACCTCGACGTATGGCTTGGGCGCCACATCGTTGCCGGTCACGCCGGGCAGGGCGAGGAGCGGTTGGATGGCCGTCATCGCCTCGTCGACATCGTCCCCGCCGAAGCAGACCAGCACCTTCGTCGACGCGGGCATCTCGGGCCCGAACGCGGGCATCGCGACCACGGTCGAGTTGAGCTGCTCCGGCGAGTGCCGCATGGCGTCCCGCCAGCCACGCAGGGTGTCGGCCAGCCGGGCCGGGTCCACGTCGATCGAGCCGGCCACCACGCCGGGCAGCGGATGCGCCTGGAAGGTGAACCTGGTCACCACGCCGAAATTTCCGCCGCCGCCGCGTAGCGCCCAGAACAGTTCCGGCTCCGCGGTGGCGCTCGCGGTCACGATCTCGCCGTTGGGCAGCACCACTTCGGCCTGCCGGAGGCTGTCGAACGCCAGACCGTGTTGCCGCACCATCCAGCCGATGCCGCCGCCCAGCGTGAGGCCGCCAACGCCGACCGAGTAGGTGTCGCCGCTGGAGAGCGCCAGCCCGTATGGTTGCAGCGCGCGGGCCACATCGCCCCATACGGCGCCGCCGCCCACCCGCACCAGGTCGTCGCCCAGCACCTCCACGTCGTGGATGGCGCTCAGGTCGAGCACCATCCCACCCTCGTTCGTGCTGAACAGGGTGTGCCCGCCACTCCGCACCGAGATCGGCAACCCCTGCGCCTTGGCGTAGCCGATCGCCGCCGCGACATCCGCCGCGTTGGTCGGCCTCGCGACCAGGGCTGGATGGCCGAGCACGCCGTAGGCGGTGGCCGCCGCCACATAGTCTGCCGAGTCGGGCTCGAGGATCGTGCCCGCAAATCCGTCGATCATGAGTTCCTCCCACGCCTGTCGCGTGCGAAGTCGGCCGCCCCCGGTAGCCTCGCCGCCCCGCACTGCCTGAGTGCTGTCGTGGCCCAGCATGCCCCTCGCGCCCCACGCCCGCGACCCCGTTCCGCAACTGTTCCCCGTCCGGACAATTGGTCCCGGTACGCCGGGCGCAGAAGTCCGATTCGGCAACAGTTGCGGCCGGATGCGCCGCCACCTCACCGAGCCGGCGGCAGCGGATGCGCCCAGGGCACGATGTTGAGGTTGTGGGCCAGCACGTTGTCGGGGTCGTAGCGTCGTTTCGCCCGCTGCAACCGGGCCGCGGTGGTCGGCGGGAACATCAGGTCGAGCACGTCGGGCTCCGGCCGCAGCCGGAAGTTGCCGTAGGTGCCCGTGAGATTCTCGGCCACGGCCGACCAGACTTCGACGATGTGTTGTTCGTCTTCGTCGGGGGCATTCGGCGGCAGGAACGCCGCCACCGACACGAAGGCTTCGGCGTCGCGGTGCGCGAACGCCGTGGCATCCGCTGGCACCCGGTTGAAGACCCCGCGCAGGTACCGCACCATGAGCACGGCGTCACCGAGTTCTGCCTGCGCGGCGCTCACCCGGTCGATCAGCGCGTCGTCGAAGTCGCGGGCGAAGCCGTTGCGGTCCACAATCCGGATCGAGCCCGGCGGCGCGGAGGGTTCGTCGAAGACCTCCACGAACAGCTTGAGTTCCACATCGTGCCCGGTCACCCCCGGCAGCTCCAGCAACGGGCGGATCGCGGTCATCGCCTCCTGCACATCGGCCCCTCCGAAACAGACCAGCACCCGCGTCTGCGCCGGCATCTCCGGCCCGAACGCTGGCGTGGCGAGCACGGTCGAATTGAGCAGTTCGGGCGAGGCGCGCATCGCGTCCCGCCACCCGCGCAGGGTGGCGCTCAGGTCGGTGGGCTCCACGTCGATCGTGCCCGCGACCACACCCCGCAGCGGATGCGCCTGGAAAATGAACCGGGTCACCACGCCGAAGTTGCCGCCTCCGCCGCGCAACGCCCAGAACAACTCCGGCTCCGCGGTCTCGCTGGCCGTCACGATTTCGCCGCTGGTCAGGACCACCTCGGCTGAGAGCAGGCTGTCGATCGCCAGGCCGTGTTGCCGCACCAACCAGCCGATGCCGCCGCCCAGGGTGAGACCTCCCACGCCCACCGTGTAGGTGTCGCCGCTGGACAGCGCCAAGTCGTACGGCTGCAGCTCCTGGGCGACGGTTCCCCACACGGCGCCGCTGCCCAGTCGAACCCGGTTGTTCGTGAGCACCTCGACTTCACGGATTCGGGAGAGGTCGAGGACCATGCCCCCATCGTTGGTGTTCAACGGGCTGTGCCCGCCGCTGCGCACGGACAGGGTCAGGCCCTCGGCCCTGGCATACGCGATGGCCGCCGCCACATCCTCCGCGCTGATCGGTCGCACCACCAGTCGGGGGCTGCCCACCCTGCCGTAAGCGGTCGCAGCCAGCAGGTATTCGTCGGATCCGGGCCAGAGAATCGTGCCCGCGAAGTTCTCGATCATCGTTCCTCCCACGCGTATCGCGTGCGGCGCCGTGCGGGTCAGCGCGCCGCCCGCACCGCCTGGGTTGCTCTCGCCACCCAGCATGCCCCTCGGTCATCCGCCTCGCGACCCCGCCCCGGGCCCCGCCCGCGGCGCGAAAGCGGTCGTGTGGCGACCTCGCTGCGCTGAGGCACCCACAACCCCGCTCTCGCGAGGCGCTGCCCGGTGGGCTAGCCTGCGGCGGCCGCGATCGCGCGGGCGATCGGCAGCACGTCGTCGGGCAGCGCCCCGGCGGTCACCCGGATGAATGCCTGGGGCCGGTCGGTCGCGAGAAACGGGCTGCCGCCCGCCACTCGGATGCCCGTGGCCGCGAGCCGCACGATCGCATCACGTTCGTCGGCCACCGGCACCCACGCGTTGATGCCGTCGGCGCGGGCCAGGGGCAGGCCGAGCCCGGTGAGGGCATCCGCAAGCGCCTTCTGCCGGGCGAAGTACACGTGCCTGGCCTCGAACACCAGCGCCATGCTCGCGCCGTCCGTGAGCAACTCGTGCAGGATCGTCTGCAGCATCCGGCTGGTCCAGCCCGGGCCGAGCATCCGCCGCGCCACGATGCGGTCCACCAACGCCGACGGCCCGCCGAGCGCCGCGATGCGCAGGTCGGGCCCGTGCGATTTGGAGTAGCTGCGCACGTGCAGCACCCGGTCCGGCAGCCAGCGGCCCAGTGACACGTCCGGTGCCGTGCTGATGGCTCCGGAGTGGTCGTCCTCGATCACCACGGTGTGCGCGGCTCGTGTGCTCGCCCCCAACAGCCGGGCCAGCTCGGCCGCCCGCGCACTCGACATCGACGCACCGGTGGGATTGTGCGCGCGCGGCTGCAGGATGACTGCGGCCGGGGAGAAGGCCAGCGCCGCCTGGAACGACGCGGGCACGATGCCCTCCTCATCCACCGCAACGGGCAGCCGCTCGATGCCCATCTGATCGAGCAGGTCGAAAAACGGTGGGAAACCGGGGTCCTCCACGATCACCCGGTCGCCGAACCTGGCCACCTGCTCGAGGCTGCGCGAGATCGCGTCGAGGGCGCCGTCGACGACGGTGATCGACTCGCACGGGTAGGGCCAGGAATCGGTGAGAACACTCAGCAGTTCCGGGATCACCGGTTCAGCCTGATAGCTGGGCGTCATGGCCCGCTGCGAAACCCGGGACAGGGCCGGCCCGAGCGCCGGCAACATCGCCGGGTCGGGGGTGCCCCGGGACAGGTCGATGCGCAGATCGCTGCCGTGTCCGGCCAGCGACTGCGTGCGGGCGGGCAACCAGGGCGGCGCCGCGGCCCGCACGAAGGTGCCGCTGCGGCCCCGCGACACGATCAGACCCGCCGACGACAGCGCCTGCCAGGCATGGCTCACGGTGGCGGGGCTCACACCGAGCGCCGCGGCCAGTTCCCGCACGGTGGGCAGGCGCTCGCCGGGGGCGAGCCGGCCCGAGCTGATCAGGCGACCGAGGGCCGCGGCAATACCGGCCGGAGTGGCCTGTTCGATCTCCGCCAGGTAGGTCTGCACGCCGGGTTCTCCTTGCCAAGTCCTTGCCAGCAGCACGCGTGAACGACAGGATGATTTACGCATGCGTCATATGAAGAAACAGAACAGAAATGTTTACGTCGAATAATAACAAAACCGAACACCGTAACGTGGCTCGATCTCGACTGGCACTTTCACCGTAAAGCTTCCGCAGATTGTTGTGCTGGCTTGCGACCCCCGCTGACGAGGTTCCACCCCGGGTGCGATCCAGTGGAGGCAAGAGTATGAGCGTTGAACCAGCGAACATCGTGCGAGCGGCGATCACCCAGACCACGTGGACGGGGGACATCGAGTCGATGCTGGCCAAGCACGAGCAGTTCGCCCGGGATGCGGCCGCCGACGGGGCGCAGGTCATCTGCTTCCAGGAGCTCTTCTACGGGCCGTACTTCGGCATCACCGAGGACGCCAAGTACTACGACTACGCCGAACCGGCCGACGGCCCGATCGTGCAGCGCTTCGCCGCCCTGGCCAAGGAACTGAACCTGGTCATGGTGCTCCCCATCTACGAGGAGGAGCAGCCCGGCGTCTACTACAACACCGCTGTGGTGGTGGATGCCGATGGCACGATCCTCGGCAAGTACCGCAAGCACCACATCCCCCACCTCGACAAGTTCTGGGAGAAGTTCTACTTCCGGCCCGGCAACCTCGGCTACCCCGTCTTCAACACCGCCGTCGGACCGATCGGCGTGTACATCTGCTACGACCGGCACTTCCCCGAGGGCTGGCGGGAGCTGGGCTTGAACGGCGCGCAGATCGTCTTCAACCCCAACGCCACCAAACCGGGGCTGTCCAACCGGCTCTGGGAGATCGAGCAGCCGGCCGCGGCCGCCGCGAACGGATACTTCGTGGCCGCACCCAACCGGGTGGGCCGGGAAGACAACGAGTACGGCGACCTCGCCGTCTCGTTCTACGGCACCAGCCAGTTCGTCGACCCGCAGGGCAACTACGTGGGGGAGCTCGGCAGCAGCGAGAACGAGGAGGTCGTGATCCGCGACCTCGACCTCGGCATGATCCGCCAGGTGCGCAACAATTGGCAGTTCTACCGCGACCGTCGGCCGGACTCGTACACCTCGATCCCGAAGCCGTAGCCGCAGCCGTCACCCATTCTCGAGACCCGGCCATACGTCGGTCGAGCTTGTCGAGACCCCGTGAGACGTCCTCGCAGCGTAGGCACTGTCACCAGGTCTCGACAGGCTCGACCGACGCCAAGTGACGAACCGCAGACGCAGCAACGAACAGGAGAACCACTCATGAAGACCCTGATCAAAAACGGCACCGTGGTCAATTCCACGGGCACGGCCACAGCGGATGTGCTGATCGACGGCGACACCATCGCCGCGGTCCTCGCACCCGGCTCCACCCTGCTCGGCTTCGACATCGAGCGGAACGTCGACACCGTGATCGACGCGGCCGGCAAGTACGTGATCCCGGGCGGCATCGACGCGCACACCCACATGCAGATGCCGTTCGGCGGCACCGAAGCCAGCGACACCTTCGAGACCGGCACCCGGGCCGCGGCCTGGGGCGGCACCACGAGCATCGTCGACTTCGTGGTGCAGTACGCCGGCGAGAACGTGCTCGACCAGTACCACGCCTGGCAGGAGAAGGCCCGCGGCGAGTGCGCCATCGACTACGGCTTCCACCAGATCCTCTCCGATGTGCAGGACTCCTCGCTCACCGCGATGGACGAACTCGTCAACGAAGGCGTCTCCAGCTTCAAGCTGTTCATGGCCTACAAGGGGGTCTTCCTCTCCGACGACGGCCAGATCGTCAAGGCCATGCAACGGGCCGCCACCAACGGCAGCATGATCATGATGCACGCCGAGAACGGCAGCGTCATCGACCTGCTTGTGCAGCAGGCCATCGCCGCCGGCAACACCACCCCGTACAACCACGGCCTCACCCGGCCCTGGCAGGCCGAGGAGGAAGCCACCCACCGGGCGATCATGCTCGCCAACCTCACCGGGGCGCCGCTGTACGTGGTGCACGTGAGCGCCAAGCAAGCCGTGGAGCAGATCGCCATCGCCCGCGACCGCGGCCAGAACGTGTTCGGCGAGACCTGCCCGCAGTACCTCTACCTCTCCCTCGAGGACCAGCTCGGCGCGACGAGCGAGGAGTGGGGCGACTTCGAGGGCGCCAAGTGGGTCTGCTCAACCCCCTTGCGCTCCAAGGCCGAGGGTCACCAGCACCACATGTGGCAGAGCCTGCGCACCAACGACATCCAGATGGTCTCCACCGACCACTGCCCGTTCTGCATGAAGGGCCAGAAAGACATGGGGCTCACCGACTTCTCGAAGATCCCCAACGGCATCGGCTCGGTCGAACACCGGATGGACCTGCTCTATCAAGGTGTCGTCGACAAGCAGATATCCCTCGAACGCTGGGTGGAGGTCACTTCCACCACCCCGGCGCGCATGTTCGGGATGTACGGCACGAAGGGCGTCATCCAGCCCGGCGCCGACGGCGACGTGGTGATCTACGACCCCAACGGGCACACCTCCATCGGAGTGGAAAAGACCCACCACATGAACATGGACTACTCCGCCTACGAAGGCTTCGAGATCGACGGTCACGTCGACACGGTGCTCTCCCGCGGCAAGGTCGTCATCGACAACAACCAGTACCTCGGCGCCAAGGGTGATGGCAAGTACATCAAACGCGGCCTCAGCCAGTACCTCATCTAGGCGGGAACCCCATGGACTTCGGTGCAGTACTCCAGACCAATCCACCGTCGGCGAGAACCGTGCAACTGGCCGTGTTGGCCGAGAACCACGGCTTCAGCCACGTGTGGACCTTCGACTCCCACCTGCTCTGGCAGGAACCGTATGTGATCTACAGCAAGATCTTGGCTGAGACCCGCAAGGTGATCGTCGGCCCGATGGTCACCAACCCGGCCACCCGGGACTGGACCGTCACGGCCTCCACCTACGCCACCCTCAACGAGATGTACGGCAACCGCACCATCTGCGGCATCGGCCGCGGCGACTCCGCCGTGCGGGTCACCAACGGCCGGCCCAGCACGCTCAAGACCCTGCGCGAATCGATCCACGTTATCCGCGAACTCGCCAACTCCCGGCCGGTGGAGTACAACGGCGCCACCCTGCAGTTCCCCTGGAGTACGGGTTCGACGCTTGATGTCTGGGTGGCCGCATATGGGCCGCTCGCCCTCAAACTCGCCGGCGAGGTCGGCGACGGCTTCATCCTGCAGATGGCCGACCTCGACGTGGCCGAGTGGATGATCAAGACCGTGCGCACCGCCGCCAAGAACGCCGGCCGCGACCCCGACGCGGTCAAGTTCTGCGTGGCCGCGCCCATGCACATCGGCGACGACATCCAGCACATGCGCGACCAGAACCGCTGGTTCGGTGGCATGGTCGGCAACCACGTGGCCGACATCGTGGAGAAGTACGGTGAGGGCTCGGCGGTGCCCAAGGCCCTCACCGACTACATCAAGGGCCGCGAGGGCTACGACTACAACGAGCACGGCCGTGCGGGAAATACCCACACCGACTTCGTGCCCGACGAGATCGTCGACCGGTTCTGCCTGCTCGGCCCCGCCGAGGCGCACATCGAGAAGCTCAAGGCGCTCAAGGAGCTCGGCGTCGACCAGTTCGCCGGTTACCTGCAGCACGACAATAAAGAGGAGACGCTCCGGGTCTATGGCGAGACCGTGATTCCCGCGCTCGCGAACCACATCACGGCAAAGGCATGACCCAGACCGGCACCGCGCCAGCCCGACCCGCGCCAGCGGGCACCGTGGCGCGCGGCCGGTCCTGGCTCGGCCGGGGCACGCCGCGGCGCATCCTGGTGGGCGCGCTCGGCGTGCTGGCCCTCGCGCTGCTCTGGGAGCTCTACATCCTTATCGGCCCCGCCGACGGCGTGATCGTCGGCGGCGTCACCGTGCTGCCGCGCGCCAGCGAGATGGCGATGCCGCACCTCTGGGTGATGCTCGAACGGATTCTGGAACCCGTGACCGGCAGCGCCACTGCCGTCCCGATGTGGCTGGCGGTGCTCCAGGCGTCGCTGTTCACCCTCGGCATCTCCGCCGTCGGCTGGATCGTGGGCGTCACCGTGGGCCTGGCGCTTGCGCTGCTCATGCAGCGGTTCACGCTGGCCGAAGCGGCCATCTTGCCCTGGGTCATCCTCAGCCAGACGGTGCCGCTGATCGCCCTGGCCCCGTTGGTGCGACGCTGGGGCGCCCAGATCGAGTTCGGCGCCTTCAGCTGGGAGAACTGGATGTCGGTGGCGCTGATCGCCTCGTACCTCGCCTTCTTCCCGGTCTCGATCGGCGCCCTCAAGGGTCTCGGCTCGCCCGACGCCAACCACGTGGACCTGATGCGCTGCTACGCCGTCGGCTGGTGGAAGACCCTCTGGCGGCTGCGGCTGCCGGCCAGCGTCGGCTTCCTGCTGCCGTCCCTCCGGCTCGCGGCGGCCAGCGCCGTAATCGGCAGTGTTGTCGCTGAGGTGTCCATCGGCCTGCGCGGCGGCATCGGCCGGCTCATCGTCGAATACGCCGGCGCCGCCGGCAGCGACCCGGGCAAACCCTGGGCCCCCATCTTCGGGTCGATCCTGGTGGGCCTCGTCGCCGCCGGGTTCGTCGGCCTGATCTCACTGTTCCTGCGACGATTCCGCAGGGGAGAGGTTGCCTCATGACCACGGCAGCAACACCGGTACAGCACGCCGTGGCGGTGACCGACGTGAGCCGGGTCTTCGCCGGCCGTAAGGGCGCATCCGTCACAGCGCTGGATGCGGTGAGCCTCACCGTCGCCCCCGGCGAATTCGTCTCGCTGATCGGGCCCAGCGGGTGCGGCAAGAGCACCCTGATGCGCCTCATCGCCGACCTGGACACCCCCACCAGCGGGTCGATCGAGGTGTTCGGCAAGAGCGCCAAGCAGGCCCGGATCGACCAGGACTACGGCATCGTCTTCCAGCAGGCCGGCCTGCTGCCCTGGCGCACCGTGGCCGGCAACATCGAACTGCCGCTCGAACTGCACGGCGCCGACAAGGCCGCCCGCCGCGAACGCGCCGCCGAGCTCATCGAGCTCGTGGGCCTGACCGACTTCACCGCGCACTACCCCGACCAGCTCTCCGGCGGCATGCAACAACGCGTGGCAATCGCCCGGTCCCTCGCCGAGAGCCCGAGCCTGCTGCTGATGGACGAACCGTTCGGGGCCCTCGACGAGATGACCCGGGAGCGCATGCAGAACGAGCTCGTGCGCATCTGCGCCGAGACCGGCGCCGCGGTGGTCTTCGTCACCCACTCCATCCCCGAGGCCGTGTTCCTCTCCAACCGGGTGGTGGTGATGTCACCGCGGCCCGGCCGCATCCGTGACGTGCTCGGCGTGAACCTGGGCCGCATGAGCGACCGTGGCGAGAACCTGCGGGAAGACGAGGAGTTCTTCCACTCGGTCAGCCGGGTGCGGGAGCTGCTGCACGGCTCCACACCCACCGGCGCGCGCGGGGTCGAGAACCGATGAGCACCGGCACCGGCACGCCGGGCATCGTGTTCGGCAGCCGGAGAAGCTCCGGCCTGGCCCGCACGGTGCTGCCGCCGGTGCTGCTCGGGGTGGCCGCGATTCTTCTCTGGCAGGGCTTCGTCACCGTGCTGGAGGTTGAGCCGTTCATCCTGCCCGGACCGTTCCTCATCGGCGAGCAGTTCACCGCCAACCTGCAGAACGTGATCGCGGGCTCGATCGTCACGGGCCGGAACGCCCTGATCGGGCTGGTGCTCGGCGCCATCGTCGGTGTGCTGCTGGCCATCCTCTCCGCCCTGGTGCGCATTTTCGACGAGATGGCGGCACCGATCGTGGCATCCGTCGCCGTCGTGCCGATCGTGGCGCTGGCACCCGTGCTCTACACGATGTTCGGCGCCAACGCCGAGACCGCCCGGCAGCTCGTGGCCGCGCTGGCGGTGTTCGTCCCGGTCTACTTCAACACCCTCAAGGGCCTGCGGATGGTGCGCCCGGTGCACCGGGACCTGATGCGCTCCTACGCCGCCTCCAACTGGCAGGCCACCAAAACCGTGACGCTGCCCACCGCGGTGCCGTACGTGTTCACGGGCCTGCGCATCGCATCATCGCTCGCGGTGATCTCCGCCCTCATCGCCGAGTACTTCGGCGGCCCCGTCGGCGGGCTGGGCAAGTCGATCACCTCCGCCGCGTCGAGCAGCAACTACGGCCTCGCCTGGGCGTACGTGCTCGGCTCCATCATCCTCGGACTCCTCTTCTATAGCGCAGCGCTCGGCCTCGAAAAACTGGTCAGCCGCCGCGCCCCCACCGTCTGACCATCCGCAGCACCCATTGCACCCACAGCAGTACCTAAAGGAGGAACCATGAAACACAGCACTCGATGGCTGGGCACGGTTGGCGCCGTCGCCGCGGCCAGCGCACTCGTTCTCACCGGATGCAGCGCCGGAAGCGACGCCGACTCCACCGACGACTCCGCCAGCGGCGACCTCACGCCGGTCACCCTGCAGTTGCAGTGGGTGGCGCAGGCCCAGTTCGCCGGTTACTACGCCGCCGTCGACCAGGGGTATTACGAAGAGGAAGGCCTCGACGTGACCATCGAGGAGGGCGGCGCCGACATCGTGCCGCAGGATGTGCTCGCCTCCGGCGACGTCGACTACGCCATCTCCTGGGTCCCCAAGGTGCTCGGTTCCATCGAACAGGGCGCGAACATCACCAACGTGGCGCAGATCTTCGAACGCAGCGCCACCACGCAGATCTCCTTCAAGGACAAGAACATCACCACCCCGGCCGACCTGGCCGGTAAAAACGTGGGCAGCTGGGGCTACGGCAACGAGTGGGAGCTCTTCGCCGGCATGCAGGAGGCCGGCGTGGAGGTGGGCGACATCAGCCTGGTGCAGCAGGCCTTCGACATGAACGCCTTCCTCGCCGGTGACATCGACGCGGCCCAGGCGATGACCTACAACGAGTACGCGCAGGTGCTGGAGACCATCAACCCCGACACCGGCGAGCTCTACCAGCCCGACGAGCTCAACGTCATCGACTGGAACGACGAGGGCACGGCCATGCTCCAGGACGCCATCTGGGCCAACGCCGACAAGCTCGCCGACGACGAAGACTACGCCGCGCAGACCGTCGACTTCATCAAGGCCTCGATCAAGGGCTGGATCTACGCCGCCGAGAACCCCGAAGACGCCGCGACCATCGTGGCCGACGCCGGCTCGGCCCTGCCCGCCGGACACCAGCTGTGGATGACCAACGAGGTCAGCAAGCTGATCTTCCCGTCCGAGAACGGTGTCGGCCTGATCGACGAGGCCGCCTGGGCCAACACCGTCGACATCGCGATGAACACGGAGAACGAAACCGGTGGCACCATCATCACCACAGACCCGCCCGAGACGGCGTACTCCAACGAGTACGTGCAGGAGGCCCTGGATGAGCTCACCGCGGACGGCGTCGACGTGAAGGGCGCCGACTGGACTCCGATCGAGGTCACCCTCAAGGAGGGCGGCGAGTAGCAGTAGAACCCGCTCCGGGCGGCGGCCTCCCGCCGCCGCCCGGGCACCACCTCCCCGCCCGGCGCGGGGCGAACGCGAAGGAATCAGCATCGTGACCGACATCGATACCGGCACAAGCACCGAGCTCGGCCTGAACGAGCGCACCACCCAGCTCGACAGGGCGCACGTCTTCCACTCCTGGTCGGCGCAGGCAGCCCTGAACCCCCTCGTCATCGCCGGTGGCCTCGGCTGCCGGGTGTGGGACCACGAGGGGCGCACCTACCTGGATTTCTCCAGCCAGCTCGTCAACGTCAACATCGGCCACCAGCATCCGGCCGTGGTGAAGGGCATCATCGAGCAGGCCGAACTGCTCACCACCATCGCCCCGGCCACCGCCAACCTCACCCGCGGCGAGGCCGCCAAACGCATCGTCGACCGGGCCCCCGACGGCTTCAACAAGGTCTTCTTCACCAACGGCGGTGCGGATGCCAACGAGAACGCCATCCGAATGGCCCGCCTGCACACCGGCCGCGACACCGTGCTCTCCACCTACCGCTCGTACCACGGCAACACCGGTGCGGCCATCGTCGCCACCGGCGACTGGCGGCGGATCCCCAACCAGTTCGCTCGCGGCCACGTGCACTTCTTCGGGCCCTACCTCTACCGCAGCGAGTTCTGGGCGACGACGCCCGAACAGGAAACCGAGCGGGCCCTGCACCACCTCGAGCGGGTCATCCAGAGCGAGGGTGCCACGTCGATCGCCGCGGTGCTGCTGGAGTCGATCCCCGGCACCGCCGGGGTGCTGATGCCGCCGCCGGGTTACTTGGCCGGGGTGCGCGAGCTCTGCGACCGGTACGGCATCATGCTGATCCTCGACGAGGTGATGGTGGGCTTCGGCCGCACCGGGCGCTGGTTCGCTTTCGACGGCTCCGGGTTGGTGCCCGACCTGATCACCTTCGCCAAGGGTGTCAACTCCGGCTATGTGCCCGTGGGCGGTGTGATCATCTCCGATGAGATCGCCGACGACTTCGACAACACGGTGTTTCCCGGTGGGCTCACCTACAGTGGGCATCCGCTGGCGATGGCGTCGATCATCGCCGCGCTCGACGCGATGGAGAACGAGGGCATCGTGGACAACGCGGCCCGGATCGGCGTCGAGGCGATCGGGCCGGGATTGGCGGCGCTGAAGGCCAAACACCCGATCATCGGCGAGGTGCGCGGCGAGGGTGTCTTCTGGGCGATCGAGCTGGTGTCCGACCGGGAGAGCCGGCAGCCCGTGCCGGCGGCGGTGATGGTGCGGATCAAGGCCGAGCTGCTCGCCCGCAACCTGGTGCCGTTCGTGCAGGACAACCGCATCCACGTGGTGCCGCCCTGCGTGGTCACCGACTCCGAAGTCGCGGAGGCCCTCGCCATCTACGACGAGGTCCTCTCCCTCGCCCTCCTCTAACCGGACAACGATCTCGACACCGCACCGTCCGCCGGTCGAGCTTGTCGACCTGTGCTGAGCTTGTCGAAGTAGACCCCGTGACCCGATCTCAGACCCCGCCCCGTCCGCTGGTCGAGCTTGTCGAGACCCCGCGACCCAAATTCAAGAACTCACCCCGATCGTTGGTCGAGCTTGTCGAGACCCCGTGACCGTGTCTACGTTCAGAGGACGGCTCACGAGATCTCGACAGGCTCGACCGGCGGGATGGCCGCGACCCGCGCATTCGCCACACCCCCCACAGAATCGACTGACATGACCGACCTCGATAACGCCACCACACGCTGGTCGAGCCTGTCGAGACCCCGTGACCACGCCTACGTTCAGAGGACGGCTCACGAGGTCTCGACAAGCTCGACCGGCGGGATGGCCGCGACCCGCGCATTCGCCACGCACCCCCAACAGAATCGGATGACATGACCGACCTTCCCGTCCTCACCCACTGGATCGACGGCGCCCCGGGCGCCGGAACCTCCACCCGCACCGCCCCCGTCTACAACCCGGCCACCGGCAGAGTGCAGCGCCTCGTGTCCCTGGCCTCCGCCGCCGATGTCGACAGCGCAGTCGCCTCGGCCCAGGCCGCCTACCCGGCCTGGCGGGATGCCTCCATCGCCAAGCGCCAGGGCGTCATGTTCGCCTTCCGCGAGCTGCTCAACGCCCGCAAGGGCGAGCTCGCTGACATCCTCACCAACGAACACGGCAAGGTCACCTCCGACGCCCTCGGCGAGATCGCCCGTGGCCTCGAGGTGGTCGAATTCGCGCTCGGTCTGCCGCACCTGGCCAAGGGCGAGTTCTCCGAGAACGTCTCCACCGGCGTCGACGTCTACACGTTGCGGCAGCCCCTCGGCGTGGTCGGCATCATCAGCCCGTTCAACTTCCCCGCCATGGTGCCGCTCTGGTTCTTCCCCATCGCCATCGCCGCGGGCAACACGGTTGTGCTGAAGCCCAGCGAGAAGGACCCGTCCGCCGCCAACTGGCTCGCCGCCCTGATGACCGAGGCCGGCCTGCCCCATGGTGTGCTCAACGTGGTGCACGGCGACAAAGAGGCCGTCGACGCCCTGCTGGTCAACCCCGACGTGCAGGCCATCTCCTTCGTCGGGTCCACCCCCATCGCCCGGTACATCTACGAGACCGCCTCGGCCCACGGCAAGCGGGTGCAAGCGCTCGGCGGCGCGAAGAACCACATGCTGGTACTGCCGGATGCCGACCTCGACCTGGCCGCGGACGCCGCGGTCAACGCCGGCTTCGGATCGGCGGGGGAGCGGTGCATGGCCATCAGCGTGATCGTCGCGGTGGAACCCGTCGCCGACGAACTCGTGGCCAAGATCGCCGAACGGGTCGCCGGACTCACCGTGGGCGACGGCATGCGCGGCTGCGACATGGGCCCGCTCATCACCGAGGCGCACCGCGACAAGGTCGCCGGCTACATCGACATCGCCCAGACCGATGGGGCGGATGTGGTGGTCGACGGTCGTGGCATCGAGGTGAACGGCGAGGCATCCGGGTTCTGGCTCGGCCCGACCCTGTTCGACAAGGTCAGCCTCGACTCCGCCGTCTACACGGATGAGATCTTCGGCCCGGTACTCAGCGTGCTGCGGGTGGCCAGCTACACCGACGGTGTGGCGATCATCAACGCCAGCCGGTACGGCAACGGCACCGCCATCTTCACCAACGACGGCGGTGCCGCCCGCCGGTTCCAGCACGAGGTGCAGGTGGGCATGGTCGGCATCAACGTGCCGATCCCGGTGCCGGTGGCGTACCACTCGTTCGGCGGTTGGAAGGACTCCCTGTTCGGCGACGCCAAGGCCTACGGCCCCGCCGGGATCACCTTCTACACCCGGGAAAAGGCCGTCACGGCGCGGTGGCTCGACCCGAGCCACGGCGGCATCAACCTGGGCTTCCCGCAGAACACCTGAGCGCGGTATCGGATCGACCCCCGGCTCACCCGGACCGGGTGATAGCGAAGCCCGGCGATACCCGGCAACCTTCAGAGCGCGACCCTGATTCGCGTGGGAGGTAACCATGGTGATTGTCGAGGCGGCGGCGGCCGCGCGCGCCGAAGTCGAGATTCGGTAGGCCACGATGACGTCGAACACCGAGGTCCGGAGCGTGACCACCCCGATGTCAGCACTCGTGCCCCTGGCGCTGGCCCAGTTCATCTGCTCCTTCGCGGGGTCGAACATGAACGTGATGCTCAAAGACATGAGCCAAGACCTCGACACCTCGGTGCAGGGAATCCAGCTGTCGATCACCCTGTTCCTGCTCGTGATGGCGGCGCTGATGATCCCGTTCGGCAAACTCACCGATCAGCTGGGCCGGAAGACCTGCCTGATTCTCGGTCTCGCCGTGTACGGGGTGGGGGCGGTCATCAGCGCCGTGTCACCCGGTCTGGGCGTGCTCATCCTGGGCAACTCGATCCTGGAGGGTGCCGGCACTGCCCTGCTCATCCCGCCGGTCTACATCCTGGTCACGATGTACTGGACCGGCATTGCGGAGCGGGCACGGGCCTTCGGCCTGGTCAGCGCCGCTGGCGGGGTCGGTGCGGCGACGGGTCCTCTCATCGGCGGCTGGATCGCCGCGACCATCAGCTGGCGGGCGGCGTTCATCTTCCAGGCGCTTGTCATCGTGCTCATCCTCATCCTCGCCGTTCGGCTCAAGGATCCCCGCGCCCGGGAACCCGACAAGCCGTTCGACGTCATCGGTGCGGTGCTGTCGGCACTCGGACTGATCGTGTTCGTGCTGGGCATCCTCGCCACGGACAGCAATCTCGTCCTGGCCCTCGGGCTCATGGCAGCCGGCATCGGTGTCATCGCGCTGTTCTTCTGGTGGGTACGGTGGCTGGAGCGGAAGGGGCGTCCGCCGTTGCTGTCCACCGCGCTGTTCAAGAACCGGGTCTCCAACCTGGGACTGATCACACAAAATTTCCAGTGGCTGCTGCTGATGGGCATGTCGATGCTCGTGGCGAGCTATCTCCAAGTCGTCCGCGGCTACAACGCGATCGAGACCGGGGTGATTTTCAGCGCCGCCACCGTGGGCATCCTGGTGTCGTCGCTGGCCGCGGGTCCGCTCGTGCGGCGATTCCCGCAACGCAGCCTCATCATGGTCGGCTTCGTGATCTCGGGTGTCGGATTCATCCTTCTCCTGGTCGTCGCGAGGGTGCCGGGCGCCTGGGCGTTCGCGCCGGGGTTGCTGACGGCCGGCCTCGGGACCGGGCTGATGCTCACCCCGAGCGTCAATATCGTTCAGTCGGCCTTCCCCGAGGAGCAGCAGGGGGAGATCAGCGGACTGTCCCGCAGCGTCTCGAATCTCGGGTCGAGTTTCGGGACTGCCATCGTCAGCACCCTTCTCGTGCTGAACGCGAACGCGAGCGCGAGCGGATACCTGTCGGCGCTGGTGCCCCTGCTGGCCGTCACGGTCGGTGGAATCGTCATCTCGATCTTCCTGCCCGGGCGCGCGAAGCCGGCCGCCCTGCAGACCGGAGCCGTGAGCACACCATGACCAGCGCACGTGCGGGAGCGGGTGTGCGTGAAGAGAGGATCACCCCATGAGCGACTACCCCAAGATCGCCGACCACGGTCTGATCGGAGATCTGCAGACCACGGCGTTGGTGGCGACAGATGGCACCATCGACTGGTTCTGCACCCCGCGATTCGACTCGCCGAGCGTCTTCGGGTCCCTGCTGGATCACGCGAAGGGCGGGCATTTCAGCGCAAGTCCGCACGACGGCAGCTTCGAGACGAAGCAGCTCTACCTTCCCGACACGGCGATCCTCATCACCCGCTTCCTCACCGAAACCGGCGTGGGCGAGCTGATCGACTTCATGCCGGTCACATCGCAGACTCCCAGTGGCCACCATCGCCTGCTGCGGATCATGCGCTGCGTGCGGGGCACGATGACGTTCGACATCGAGATCGCGCCCCGGTTCGACTACGGCCGGCAGCCGCACGAGCTGACAGTCACCGACGACGGTGCGGCGTACGTTGCCGGCGACACCACCCTGACCATCAGCCTCATCCGCGACCCCGGCGACGAACGGCTCGGCAAGGCTGAGCCCTCTGCGGACGGCGACCTGCGATTCTCGCTGGGCCTGACAGAAGGGGAGATGCGCGGAATCGTCCTCGAGACCGGCGGTGAGGCGTCCCCGCGGGCCGTACCCGTCGCGGAGGCCCAACGTCTCTTCAACGACACCTCCCACTTCTGGCAGAACTGGGTGGGGCAGTCGACCTACGTCGGTCGGTGGCGGGAGGAGCTGCAACGATCGGCCATCACTCTCAAGCTGCTCACCTACGCTCCGACGGGTGGCCTCGTCGCCGCGCCCACGGCCGGCCTTCCGGAGCAGATCGGCGGTGAACGCAACTGGGACTACCGCTTCACCTGGGTTCGGGACTCGTCGTTCTCCGTCAACACGCTGGTGCGGCTGGGCTTCACCGAGGAGGCGGCCGCGTTCGGCCGGTGGTTGCGCGACCGGGTGGTGGAACCGTTGGGCAGCGACTCCGGCCCGCTGAACATCATGTATCGCATCGACGGCGACCCGAACCTGTCCGAAGAGATCCTGAAGGACTGGGAGGGCTACCGCGGTTCCTATCCGGTGCGCGTCGGCAACGGTGCCGCCGACCAGCTCCAACTCGATATCTATGGGGAGGCGATGGAAGCCATCTTCAACGCCGACCGGGCAGGTGCCGGCATCGGCCAGGCCGGCTGGCTGGCCATCTGCCGGCTGCTCGAGTGGCTCGCCGACCACTGGGACCAACCGGAGGAGGGGATCTGGGAGACTCGCGGCGGGCGCAAGGACTTCACCTACGGGCGGCTGATGTGCTGGGTCGCGTTCGATCGCGCCATCCGTCTCGCCGCCGCCTACGGCCGCCCGGCGCCGCTGCAGCGGTGGATCACCGAGCGCGATGCGATCTACAACCAGATCATGGAGAAGGGCTGGAATGCCGAACGCCGCGCGTTCGTCCAGCAGTACGGGGAGACCGTGCTCGACGCCTCGTTGCTCAAGATGCCGCAGGTCGGCTTCGTGTCGCCGCACGATCCGATGTGGGTGGACACGATGACGGCGATAGAGGCCGGGCTCGTCTCCGACAGCCTGGTCTACCGTTATGACCCGGATGCGTCGCCCGACGGTCTTCGAGGCTCTGAAGGCACCTTCTCCCTGTGCAGTTTCCTCTACGTCGACGCACTCGCGCGGGGCGACCGGCTCGCCGAGGCCCGCTTCACCTTCGAGAAGATGCTGACCTACGCCAACCACCTGGGGCTGTACGCGGAGGAGATCGCGCCGACGGGCGAGCAGATCGGCAACTTCCCGCAAGCGTTCACCCACCTGGCCCTCATCGACGCCGCCATGACGTTGAATGAGCGCCTCGACGAACAGGCGAACGCGGGGCGTCGCAGCTGAAGCGCCCTCGCCCCGGTGACCGGCCAGGTGACGGTCACCGGGAGACGGGGTTAGTTCCGGACGCTGCGCCGATTGCCGACACGGATGTAGATCAGCAGCACGATGATCGCGCCGATGATGGATCCGATGATGCCGGCCGGCTGGAAGAAGCCGTCCATCGGGTCGTGCTGGAAGATCAGGAAACCGAGGAATCCGCCCACGAAGGACCCGATGATGCCGAGCAGGATGGTCATCGGGATGCTGATGTTCTGCCGTCCGGGCACAACGAGGCGGGCGACGGCGCCGGCGATGATGCCGACGACGATGAGGCTGATGATGAGACCAAGCATTGTGGTCTCCCTTCTCTTGGTGACGACAGAGCGCCGATGATGCCAGCGGTTTTGCTGGCCGAAAACGAGCCAACCACCCCGACGGAGGCGCCGGTACACCCCTAGGGGTGTAACCACGTGGCCGTGCCTGGCGGTAGCGTCCTACTATGTCTTCCACCCAGCCGGTCACCGTCGCCCTCGTCGACGACTACGACATCGTGCTGAAGGGCCTGGCGCACATGTTCGATCACTACCGGGATCGTGTGCTGGTTGTGGAGATCGACGCGAACGCGAATCTCTCCGACCCGGCCGACATCGTGCTGTACGACTCCTTCGCCCAACCGGAGTCGGACCGTTCGGAGCTCACGTCCCTCGTGCGGAATCCCCGAGCCGGTCACGTCGTCGTCTACACCTGGAACTTCCAGCCCGCACTGATCGAGGATGCGCTGAGTCGCGGTGTCAGAGGCTACCTCTCCAAGACCCTGCCCGCGCGTGACCTCGTGGCAGCCCTCGAGTCGGTGCAGGCCGGTGAGATCGTGGTCAGCGAACCGCCGAAGCGGGCGGCCACTGCTCCGGGGCTGGACTGGCCGGGCCGCCGGGAGGGGATCACGGATCGCGAGTCGGAGATCCTGGCCCTCATCACCCAGGGCAAGAGCAACGCCGATGTGGCCGCGCTCACCTACCTCAGCCCCAATACCGTCAAGTCCTACATCCGCAGTGTCTACGGCAAGATCGGTGTCGCCAGCCGAACCCAGGCTGTCCTATGGGGCGTGGACCACGGTTTCACCCCCGACCACCACCGCATCGACAGCTGGCTCGGCGGCCCCTGACCGGCCGGCGCGGGCTCAGTCGCCCGGCGCGGGCGGGTTCGGATCCGTGTTCCGCTCGCCGGGGTGGCGGTTGCGGGGGTCCGACTGCTTCCACAGCAGACGGAACGTCCACAGACTCGTCGCGACGGTGATGATGGCGGCCGTAAGGCCGAGCCACGGGTGGGCCAGCCCGGTGAGGAGGTTCCAAACGATCAGGGCGCCGGCCACGGCAAGCGCCCCGAAGGCCGCCCAGTACCCCGGCCCGAGTTTGCGGCGTCGCGTCATGCGGTGATCCTCTCACGTCACGGGCATCCGAGTCGGGTAGCGGCGTCCCCGCAAACGAGCGACAGTCCTCGCCGACCGGGACGAAGAGAGTCACCGGTGCGGTAAATGACGCACGTGGCGGGCCGGCGCATCCGGTAGCGTCACAGGCGTGACCGAGACCTATGAGATACCCGCGGATTGGCTTCCCCGCTCTGCCTCCCGCAAACCGCTGGTCTTGGTCAACGCGATAGCGTTCTCCACGTCTTCGACTCCGCCACCGGACCAGTGGACGTACTTCGCCAAGCTTCGACCGGTGCCGTGGCGGCTGTTGACCGGGTACATCGTGATCACCCTGGTCTGCGTCTGGGGGTTGGTCGGCTCCATCAACCTGGCCGGTGGCAACCTGTGGCAGGCCGCCTTCCCGATCATCGTTCTCGGCGTCGGAGTCGTGTTCTTCGGCTGGGCGGCCATCACATCAGTGGCCTCCTACGGCAAGCGAACCGGCTGGCCGCACCTGCACGGGCTGGGCATCGGGACCTCCGGCATCGCGTTGCGCTTCACCACCGGCGACACGGATGTTCCGTGGGACTCGGTGACCTCGATCGGGGCGGTGTTCACAAACGCCGACAATCCCAAGAAGGCGCACATTCCCGTTCTGCGAGTGGCCTACGCCGACACGTCCGTCGACCTGAACACCCAGATTCTGGGTGCCGCTCCCACCGTGATCTATTGCGCGCTCCAGTACTACTGGCAGAACCCGGATCAGCGGGACGAACTCGGCACCACTGTCGCGCAGAAGCGGATGGACCGCTGGGTCGCTCAGATTCCCGCAGCCGGAGCCCGGGCTTAGTCCGACGGCACGGGCCAGCCTGCCGGTGGTAGGTACAGGCGGACTATCTGCCGACACGCCGCCTAAGCAGCCGGGCGAACCGGCGATTCCCAACATTTTCCGCCTTTTCTCGCGCCGAGCCAGTGACTTCAGGACAACATCCCGGCGGTCGTGTCGACCCAGTCCAGAATCCAGGGGATGATCTCGCCGCCGCGTTCCACCCCGGCCTGAGCCACCGCGAACGCCGGGAAGATGCTCGTCAGCAGTGCGCAGACCGCGGCGGCGCCGGCCAGAGTCCAGGCCAGGGGCACCTGGCGGGTCAGGGTGATGAGCGCGAGCAGCCCCAGCGCCAGCGCGAACCCGATCAGCGTGACCAGGGTGATCGCGCCCACGGGGATCGGCACTACCCATCCCGCCCCGGCGCTGCTGCCGATCAGCCCGAGGAGGGGGAGGTAGACCGCGCTGAGTATGAGCACGCAGGCCAGCACCCCGGCGCCCAGCGCGAACCACACTCCCCGTGGCCGGGCGCGGCCATGGGACCTGCTCCACCGTGACATGGTGAGACCGTGTGTCAGCGCACGCGCTGATCGCGGCCGAGTTTGGCGCGCAGCCCGGAGTGGATGGTGAGGCAGGTCGCCGGGGCATCGCCGACCACCAGGGCGAGGTTGTTGATGAGGGTATCGGCCTCGGTCATGATCAGCCTGGGTGAGGTGCCCTGTCGGGGAGTGACCCCGACGTGCAGCACGGGCTGGCGTTTCACCGTGAACGCGCCCACGGTGCTGCCGACCAGGTCAGGTCGCTTGTCGAGGGAGTGCTTCAGAGCGTCGGCGGCGAAAGTGGTGTCGATGAGCCGACGGTCGGATGCCCCGCCCCGCTTGCCGATCGGCTCACGGTAGATCTCCCGGCTACCGCCGCCGCCCACGTTGGTGATGATGAGCACCATGACGATCACGATGATCAGCAACGCCCCGAGCGCGGCGAGCAGCCACCAACTGAAGTCGGCGCCAGGCACCGGGCTGGCTTTGAGAGCGTCGGTCACGGCTGACGTCGTGGTGCGGCCGGCATCCTCCCACCGGGCCGCCCACCAGGGCCAGAACTGCAGGGCACCGACGGCCGCGCCGACCACGAGCAGAATCAGGCCGACGAGGAAAATAAAGATGCGGTTCAGCGCCCTGTTGGTGTCATTCATGAACCGACCGCTCCTGTCGTATTGATGCGCACGGTGTGCCGCACAGGCGGCCGGAGGTCGTACGAGGCGATTTCGTCCGCCACGGCGGCGCGGATCTCCGCCTCGTCGACCGGGATGCCGGACGTCGGGGTGACATCGACGATGACTCGGCGGTGGGAGACCGACACGAGGGCCTGGCTTTGCGGGATTCCGGCGACAAGCGCGACAGTTCTGGCGATGCTCGACGCGAGAACCCCGTTGTCCACGATCACCGCCCGACCCTCGTGCACCATCTGGTGCCGGGCCAGCCGGCCCGACCTGATCGCGTGCAGCACCAGTAACAGGCCGATCAGGGCCAGAACGATGCCGCCGGCGGAGATCGCCCCGAGCGGTTGCAGTGTCGGCAACGCGGCCAACCAGTCCAGGGCAGCTTCCGGGGTGACCAGAAGCGGCGGCTGACCCAGCATCCTCAGCACCAGTTCGGTGCCGGCGTAGACACACGCCAGCGCGATCACGACGGCCAGCACGATCGTCGTCACGGTGCGTGGTGAATGGGTTTCCCGGCGGACGATGCGAGCGTAGGGGGCGGTCATCGGGGTGCCAGCCGTTCGTTGGCGATGAGTGCACCGCGCACCCGGATGTCGACCCGTCCCACCTGGTTGCCCGTGATCCGGGTGGTGGTGGAGCGGATGGATACCTGGGCGTCGCTGATGCGCTGCAGGATGGTGCGCCCGTCGAAGCCGGGGCCGACGGTGTCGAGGTCGGGCATGCTGATCGGCGTCACCACCTCGAGGCCGAGCAAACCGCGGTCGTCCCGCAGAGTCACGGTCACCTGGGCGGGGTCGACGCCGAGAGCATCCGCTGACACCGCTCGGGCGACGGTGTTCAACGCCTTCTGCCGAACAGTGATGTGGCCGGGATAGCTGGTCCCACCGGCCGCGAGGGTCTTCTCGCTTCCGGTGGAACCGAGGGCATGGGAAGACATCAGGAGGTTCGTTTTCCGCTCAGGGCGTTGGCGAGGCCACGCGGGTCGAGTTTTCCGTCCAGGAAACGTCCAACCAGGAGCCCCACCGCCATGAATACGACGACGAGCAGGAACCCCCAGAACCCGAACACGAGGATCGCGAACGCGAGAACCGCGCCCACCGCGATGCCGGCAATGGAGGCGCTCATGAGACTCGCGCCTCCACCTGGTCGTCCTGGTCGTCGGTGGGCAGGTGCACGTCGTTGACGGCGACGTTGACCTCGACCACTTCGAGTCCCACCAGACTGGTGATCGCGTTGGTGACCTGCGAACGCACGGTGTCGGCGACCTGCTGGATCGGGGCGGGGTACTCCACGACGATGGTGATGTCGACGGCGGCCTGGGTCTCGCCGACCTCGACCTTGACGCCCTGGGTCATGTCGTCCTGGCCCACCGCGCCTCGAAGCGCGCCGAGGGCACGTGCGCCGCCGCCGCCCAGGGCGAAGACGCCGGGGACCTCACGGGCGGCGATGCCGGCGACCTTGGACACCACACTGTCGGCGATGGTCGTCTTGCCGTGCGGCTGGCCGGTCGGAACTGCCGAGGTGCTGCGGCGTGCCGCGCTGTCCACGCGGGGGGACTGGGCGCCCGGGGTGGTGGCGGGGGTGGGGAGCGTTTCTTCGTTACTCATGAGCGTCATCCTCATTCTTGAGAGTGCCGGCTGGGCGAAACCGCTCCGCCGGGGGCGAGTGCATCGCCATAACTCTGAGAGGTGAAAAATCGAGGGTTCGTCACGAATCTCACGAAAAAAATCAGTATCGATTCAGCATCTTCTCAGCGTATCGATGACGGGGTTTCGAGCCATCGGATGCCGCCCTCACCGGTGATTTCGGCCCGGATCGGGTGTGCGAGCGTGCCCGGCACTATTGTGTGTCGGGTGAGCAGTCGCCGCAATCCCGGGTCGCAGTCGTCCCTGCGTGAGGCCAATCGCGCGCGCATTGTCGAGGCGATCACGCACCACGGCGCTCTCACCCAGGTGGAACTCGCCGGGGTCACCGGCCTGTCGCCGGCCACGGTGTCCAACATCGTCAAGGAGCAGGCCGCCGCCGGGGTGCTGCAGACCACACCCACCTCCCGCAGCGGCCGCCGGGCGGTGCGGGTCACCCTCGCCCGGGAGATGGGCCTGGTGGTGGGGCTGCACGTGTCGAACCGTCAGCTGCGGCTGGCGCTGGCCGATGCCGGCCATCAGGTGCTGGCCGAGCGGATGCTGCCGCTGGCCCGCGACCACCGGGCCGACAGCGAACTCGACCGGGTGATGCTGCTCATCCAGGACATGACCGAATCCGTGGGCGCCGGCCTGGACGAGGTGCTCGCGGTGGGAGTGGGTCTGGCCGCGCCGGTGGACCCGCGCACCGGCATCATCGCCACCCCGGGGCTCCTACGCGGCTGGGACGGGGTGCCGGTGGCCGAGGAACTCGAGTCCCGGCTGCACCGGCCGGTCTTCGTCGACAACGAGGCGAACCTCGGCGCGCTCGCGGAGTATCGTATGGGCGCCGCACAGGGCATCCGGCAGGCGGCCTACCTGCGAGTGTCGCACGGTGTGGGCGCGGGCCTGATCGTCGACGGCCGGGTCTACCGGGGCGGCAGCGGCAAGGCCGGCGAGATCGGCCACCTCACCCTCGACGAAAACGGTCAGGTCTGCCGGTGCGGCAACAGGGGGTGCCTGGAAACCCTGGTGGGGTCGGCCGCGCTCGCCGCGAAGTTCCCCGGCAGCCACGTCGACGTCAAACTGCGCGACATCCTGCTGCGCGCCGACGCCGGGGATGCCCGGGCGCACCGGGTGATCGCCGACGCCGGACGTCACCTGGGCATCGCCCTGGCGGGCCTGAGCAACCTGGTCGACCCGCACCGCATCGTGGTGGGCGGCGAGCTCGCCGAGGCCGGCGAGCTGCTGCTGAGCCCGCTTCGGCACGCCCTCGAACGGTCTACCCTCGCCACGGCATCCGGGGTGCCCGACGTGGTCAAGGGTCAACTCGGCGAGCGTGCGGAGGTGTTGGGGGCGGTGCTCTTCGCCATTGACCGCGCGCAGATCGTGGCCGGCCGTTTCGACGCCGCGGACCGTGCGCCGGTCGACACTCGTGCCCCCGACATCCTGCCCGGAATCACCGCGTTGCGACCGCCCACGACCCGCGAGAAGTCGCCGGAACGGGGCGGCCTGGCCTCTTGAGTTCAAGCCTTGACGGCATTTGGCACCGGGGCCATGCTCGTTACACCGCCAACGAGGGTGGTCACAGTAGGAGGCATACATCATGACAAACCCCAGGAAGAGGTTCGCGCTCCTGGCAATTGCACTACTCGCGACAACAGGCACCCTGGCCGCGTGTTCCCCGTCCGGTTCCGGCTCCGACAACAGCGACGGCGGCGGCGGCTCGGGAGACACCATCAAGATCGGCCTGCTCCTCCCCGAATCCAAGACCGCCCGGTACGAGAAATTCGACCGTCCACTGTTCGAAGACAAACTGACCTCGCTCGGCGACTACGAGATCGTCTACGCCAACGCCGACCAGGATGCCTCGAAGCAGCAGCAGCAAGCCGAATCGGCGCTCACCGAGGGTGTTGAGGTCCTCGTGCTCGACCCCGTCGACGGCACAGCCGCCGTCAGCATCGCCGAGGCCGCCGCCGCGCAGGATGTGCCCGTGATCGCCTACGACCGCTTCATCAAGAGCGACAAGGTCTCCTACTACATCTCATTCGACAACGAACAGGTGGGGGTCCTGCAGGGTAACTCGCTCGTTGACAAGCTCGAAGCGGACGGAACGACGACAGGCCTGATCATGATCAACGGTTCGCCCACCGACGCCAACGCGGCCGACTTCAAGAAGGGTGCGCTCTCGGTGATCGAGCCCAGCGGCATCCCGATCCTCGCCTCATACGACACGCCTGACTGGAGCCCGGATAAGGCCCAGGAGTGGGCGGCCGGCCAGGTCACCCAGTTCGGCACCGAGATCTCCGGTGTCTACGCGGCCAACGACGGCACCGCCGGTGGCGCCATCGCCGCCATGAAGGCCGCCGGCACCAACCCGTGGCCGCCGGTGACCGGACAGGACGCGGAGCTCGCCGCCATCCAGCGCATTGTCGCCGGCGACCAGTACATGACCGTGTACAAGGCGATCAAGCTGGAGGCCGAGAAGGCGGCGGAGGTCGCCGATCAGCTCGCCCAGGGCGACACTCCCGACCCCGACACCACGTACCAGGACACCCCGTCGACCCTGCTCACCCCGGTGGTGGTCACGGTCGACAACATCCAGGAGACCGTGATCGACGACGGCTTCTGGACGGTTGACGAGATCTGCACGGCCGACTACGCCGAGGCGTGCGCCACCGCCGGCCTGCAGTAGCCGCCGACAAGACAACTGAACAGCACGAGACGGCCGGTCGGGACACCGCTACCCACGATTGCGGGTCCCGGCCGGCTCTACCCAGCAGGAGGCATCACAATGACCGTGCTTTCCGACCCTGAGACCCACACCGGCGAACTGGTGATGTCGCTGCGCGGCATCGACAAGAACTTCGGAGCCGTCCAGGCTCTCACCGCCATCGACCTCGACATCTACAGCGGCGAAGTCGTCGCCCTCGTCGGTGACAACGGCGCCGGCAAGTCCACCCTGGTCAAGATCCTGGCGGGGGTGCACCCGCAAGACGGCGGCACCATCATGTCGGGCGACAAACGGGTATCGATCAACAACCCCGCCGATTCGAACGGCCTCGGCATCGCCACCGTGTACCAGGACCTCGCCCTGTGCGACAACCTCGACGTGGTCGCCAACCTGTTCCTCGGCCACGAGCTCGGCCGCGGCACCATCAACGAGGTCGAGATGGAGAAGCGCTCCTGGAGCCTGCTCCGCCAGCTCTCCGCGCGCATCCCATCGGTGCGCATCCCGGTCGCCTCGCTCTCCGGCGGGCAACGCCAGACGGTGGCGATCGCCCGTTCGCTGATCGGCGAACCCCGCATCGTGATCCTCGACGAGCCCACCGCGGCCCTCGGCGTTGCCCAGACCGCTGAGGTGCTCAACCTCATCGAACGGCTGCGCGAGCGGGGCCTCGGCGTGGTCCTGATCAGCCACAACATGGCGGATGTGCAGGCCGTCGCCGACCGCATCGTCGTGCTGCGCCTCGGCCGCAACAACGGCGAGTTCAAGGTGGCCGACGTGAGCTACGAAGAGATCATCGCCGCGATCACCGGGGCCAGCGACAACGCCGTCACCCGGCGCGCGCAGGCCCGGGTGGATGCCGCTGACGCCGCGGCAGCACCCGCGGCGGCACCCGCTACCAGCCCCGCCGGTACCGCATCATCCGAGGAGGAACGGCCATGACGACCCCGACTTCGACCCCGTCGCAGCCCACCCCCGAGGGGTCGCCGCCGCCCACCGAAACCGTGCGTCTGGCCGCCGTCGCGGCCGACCTCCAGGACGAACGCCTGATCCAGCCGCACGGCCTCGGCGGCACACTGCGGGCGTTCGGCAAGCGGGTCCGCTCCGGCGACATCGGCTCGTTGCCGGTCGTGATCGGCCTGATCGTGATCTGGGTGGCGTTCTCGCTGCTGAACCCCAACTTCCTCTCCAGCACCAACCTGGTCAACCTCACCCTGCAGTGTGCGGCGGTCGGCACCATTTCCATCGGCATCGTGCTGGTGCTGCTGCTGGGCGAGATCGACCTCTCGGTCGGATCGGTCAGTGGCCTGGCAGCGGCCATCCTCGCCGTCAGCTTCGTCAACCTCGACTGGCCGCTGCCCGTGTCGCTGCTGGCTGCTCTGCTCGCCGGCGTGGTCGTCGGCCTGCTCTACGGATTCCTCTACACCCGGTTCGGGGTGCCCAGCTTCGTGATCACCCTGGCGGGGTTGCTCGGCTTCCTCGGCCTGCAGCTGTGGGTGCTCGGCTCCACCGGGTCGATCAACATCCCCTTCGACTCGTGGATCGTGCAATTCGCCCAGCAGACATTCCTGCCGGACTGGCTCTCCTACGTTCTCGTGGTTCTGACCGCGCTCGCCTATGCCGGCCAGCTCTTCCTCACCGCGAACCGGCGCACCGCCGCCGGGCTGTCGGCGGTGCCGGTGACCTCCATCATCGTGCGCAGCGTGTTCCTGCTGCTGGTGCTCGGGGTGCCCACCTGGTACCTCAACCAGACCCGCGGGGTCGGAGCGATGTTCCTGTTGTTCCTGATCCTCGTGGTCGTGATGAACTTCTTCCTCACCCGCACCCGGTGGGGCCGGTCGGTGTACGCGGTCGGCGGCAACGTCGAGGCTGCCCGACGCTCCGGCATCAACGTCACCCGCATCTACGTCACCGTGTTCGTGCTCTGCTCCACCTTCGCGGCCCTCGGCGGCATCCTCGCCGCCGGACGGCTCGCGGCGGCGAACCAGGGCTCGGGCGGCGGCGACACCAACCTGAACGCCATCGCCGCTGCGGTGATCGGCGGCGCGAGTCTCTTCGGCGGGCGCGGCAGCGCGTTCTCCGCCCTGCTCGGCATCCTGGTGATCCAGTCGATCTCCAGCGGTCTCACCCTGCTCAACCTGGACTCGTCGATCCGGTACATGATCACCGGCGCGGTGCTGCTGCTGGCGGTCATCGTCGACTCCCTGTCGCGCCGCACCCGGGTATCGCACGGTAGAGCCTGACCGCCTCCCGCCCGGGGCCGGGCGGAGGCGGCCAGCGAGTCACCGACTCGCCGCACACGTCCCCGTGGAGCGCTCCCACGGGGACTTTTGCGAGAACTCGCGATCTCGCCATCCGCCGAGATGCCGCAAAGTGCCCCAAAATCGCCCGTGAAGGGGACTTTTGCCAGAACTCAGGGTCGCATCGCCGGGGCACTCGGTAGAGTCGGGCGTGCACGGGGGTCGTGCGGGCGCCGAACCGGCGCCGGATGTGGGGGAACACATGCGCAAGTCACAATACGTTCCGGCCGTTGCCGGCCTGATCATCGCGGCGGTGTCCTTGGCGGCGTGCTCGGCCTCGCCGGAGACCGCACCGACCGCATCCGCGGCTCCGGTGGATACGACGGACTGGCCGGTCGTGGAGCTGACCGGCACGGCCGCCACCGAGGAATGGATCACCGTCCCCGAGGGAGCGTCCTCGCTGCGGGTGCACTTCGCCTGCGTCGGCGACTTTTTCACGATCTCGACAAACACCCCCCGCATGGACGAGCGCCGTGGCTCCTGCCAGGGCACTCGGTCGTACCTGTTGCCGATACCCGAGAACGACAAGATGTCGCTCAACATCTGGATGGCCGACGAATCCCACTTCGCCCTGACCGGGGAGTTCAGCACCGAGGTCTTCGCGCCCGATCCGGAGGTCACCGCCCAGTGCGCCCAGCTCTCCGACTTCATGTCCCGCTACCTGAACGCCGAACAGGGGTTCAGTCGCGGCGAGGTCACTGCCGCCGAGTGGCGCACCAGGATGGATGGGGCCGTGGACGTGATCACCGAGCTGGAGAAAACGGCGACGACCGGCCTGATCGGCCTGGAGGTACCTGCCCTCGTCGAGGGGATCTCCGCACCGGCAGTTGTGCCGGGCTACTTCCATACGGAGCGCGAGGCGACCGCGATGGACGCGGCGGGCACGATCGTCTCGGACGTGTGCAGCGACAACGGCTCCGGCATCGCAATCATGGCCGAATACGGCGGCTAACCGGCGGGGTGGGTGCGCAACTCCTGCAGAATTCTGTCGCCGGTGGTGAACCTCCGCGGCCTTCCTAGCCGACCAGGTCCGATGCCGCGCGCAGGAGGTCGGCGGCTGCGTCGTCGCCGCTCGCGGCCAGGGTGACCACCTCGCCGATCACCACCACGGCGGGGGAGCGCACGCCGACGCTCGTCGCGAGCGCGGCGATGGTGTCGAGCCGGCCGAAGGTGGAGCGTTGGTCGTGCGCGAAGCCGCGCTCCACGATCGCGACGGGCATGTCGGCGCGCATGCCGAGCCGGCCGAGTCCGGCGATCATCTGCAGCATGGTGCCGATGCCCATCAGCACCACGACAGTGCCGTCCAGGCCGATGAGGTGGGTCAGTTCGGAGTCCGAGATCGGCGCGTGGCCGGAGATCACCGTGAACGACCGGCTCACCTCACGGTGGGTCACCGGGATGCCGGCGGCGCCCGGTACGGCGATCGCGCTCGTCACGCCCGAGATCACGGTGACCGGTACTCCGGCGGCACGGCAGGCGAGCACTTCCTCGCCGCCCCGGCCGAAGACGAACGGGTCGCCGCCCTTGAGCCGCACGACGGTCTGTCCGGCCAACGCCGACGCCACCAACATCCGCTCGGACTCACGCTGCGGGATCGCGTGGTGCCCCGGTGCCTTGCCGACGTCGACCAGCTCGGCGCCGGGAGCCCACACGTCGAGCCGGTCGGTCGGGCCGAGTCGGTCGTAGTAGACGATGTCGGCTTGGCTCAGGGCGGCGAGTCCGCCGACCGTGAGGAGCTTCTCCAGGCCGGGACCGCCGCCCACGAGCGTGACCGACCCGACCGGGGCGGTTGACGCGGCGCTCTGGCGGGTCAGCCAGGTGCGGTGCCGGGCACACGCCGCAGCGATGATCACGTCGGTGGCCGGAGAGGCCTGAACGACGGCGACCAGGTCCACCGCGGCGATGAGCGTATCCCAGGCGCCGAGGGATCGAGGATACCCGGGGGTGAGCACCCCGGCGGGCAAAGGCGTGCCCGGCACCATCGTGTCGGGACCCGTCAGGTGGTAGACCGTCGCGCCCGAGGCCAGGTACCGCGCGAGAACCCGGCGGGCCGGCCGGGCGCCGCCCACCACCAGCACCCGCTTCCCCGCATAATCGAGACCGAGGTCCACGGGTTACTCCGCTCCTGCGGCCGCGGCGACCGGGAGCTCCACGCCGTCGCGGCGAACCGGGATGGTGAGCCCGGCCAGGTGCACCGGTCCGGCCGCGCTGGTGCCGTCGCGTTCCTCCGGGCGGGCTGGGCGCGGCTGGCCGCGTTCGATCACCTGGAGCAGCGACGGGTCGGGGGTGTCGGCGTTCACGAAGGGCCGGAACCGGCGCAGGCGCTCCGGGTCGGCGAGGGTCGCCGCCCACTCGTCCTCGAAGACGTCGACGTGCGAGGCCATGGCCGCTTCGAGGTCGGCCGCGATGCCGAGGGAGTCGTTCACGACCACGTCGCGCACGTGGTCGATGCCGCCCTCGAGGTCTTCCTGCCAGCGGGCGGTGCGCTGCAGCCGGTCGGCGGTGCGGATGTAGTACATCAGGTACCGGTCGATGTACTTCACCAGGGTGTCGGCGTCGAGGTCCTGGGCGAGCAGCACGGCGTGGGCCGGCTGGAAACCGCCGTTGCCGCCGACATACAGGTTCCACCCGAGTTCGGTGGCGATGACACCGATGTCCTTCGACCGGGCCTCTGCACACTCGCGGGCACAGCCGGAGACGCCGAGCTTGAACTTGTGCGGCGAGCGCAGGCCGCGGTAGCGGTTCTCCAACTGGATGGCCATGGCCGCGGAGTCCTGCACGCCGAACCGGCACCAGGCCGATCCCACACAGGACTTCGAGGTGCGCAGGCTCTTGCCGTACGCCTGACCAGACTCGAAACCGGCGTCGACCAGGGTGCGCCAGATGTCGGGCAGCTGGTCCAGGCGCGCGCCGAAGAGGGCGATGCGCTGGCCGCCGGTGATCTTGGTGTACAGGTTGAACTCGGCGGCGACCTGCCCGATCACGATGAGTTTCTCCGGGGTGATCTCACCGCCGGGGATGCGCGGCACCACCGAATACGAGCCATCCTTCTGCATATTGGCCAGGGCGCGGTCGTTGGTGTCCTGCAGGCCGCCACGGCCGGCATCCAGAATGTAGCTGGACGACAACGATGCCAGGATCGACGCGATGGTCGGCTTACAGACGTCGCAGCCGAGTCCCGTGCCGAAACGTTCCATGATCTGGTCGAACGAGGTGAGCTGCAGAATCCGCACCGATTCGAACAGTTCGCTGCGGCTGATCGGGATGTGCTCGCAGAGTGCGTGCGACACGGCGATACCGGCCTTGGTCAGTTCGGTTTCGAGCACCTTCTTCAGCAGCGGCACGCAGGAGCCGCACTGGGTGCCGGCCCGGGTGCAGGCCTTCAGCTCGCCGAGGTCGGTGACGGGGTCGCCGTGGTCGCCGTGGATGGCGGCGCGCACGGTGCCGAACGACACGTTGTTGCACGAGCACAGCTGGGCGTCGTCGGGCATATCCGAGCTCGACGGCAGTTCGGCGCCGGACGCGGACAAGTAGGCGCCGGGCTCGGCCGGCAGTTCACGGCCGAGCAGTGGGCGGAGCGACAGGTACGGCGACGCGTCGCCCACGAAGATGCCCCCGAGCAGGGTTTTCGCGTCGCTGGAGACCACGACCTTCTGGTACAGGCCGCGGGCGGGGTCGGCGTAGACCACCTCGAGGGCGCTTTCGCCGGCGCCGAACGCGTCACCGAAGCTGGCGACCTCCACGCCGGAGAGCTTGAGCTTGGTGGCATCGTCGATGCCGGGGAACAGGGCCTGGCCGCCGTTCAGCCGGTCGGCGACGACCTCGGCCATGGCGTTGGCCGGGGCGACGAGTCCGATGCAGCGGCCATCGACGCTGGCGACCTCGCCGATTGCCCAGATGCCGGGCACCGAGCTGGAGCAGTCGGCACCGATCACGATGCCGCCGCGCGGGCCGATCTCCAGGCCCGCGGCGCGGGCGAGTTCGTCCCTGGCGCGGATGCCGATGGACCAGACGATCAGGTCGGCATTCAGTGAGCGACCGTCGTCGAGGGTCAGTCCGAGCACCTGGCCGGTCTCGGCGACGAGGATCTCGGTGGGGCGGTGGCCGAGTTCGAGGTGGATGCCCTGGCCGTCGATGAGCCGGCCGAGGGCCATGCCGGCGCCCTGGTCGAGCTGGGTGGGCATCAGCCAGGTGGCGCCATCCACGATGGTGGTGTGCGCACCCAGGCGCTGCACGCCGCCGGCGGCCTCGAGGCCGAGCAGCCCGCCGCCGATCACCGTGACGTTCGCGGGCCGGCCAAACTTCGCCGTGAGGCGCGCGGTCTCGGCGACGAGGAAGTCCACGTCTTCGATGGTGCGGTAGACCACGCCCTTGTCGCCGCCGGGCACCGGCGGAACGAAGGCACTGGAACCGGTGGCGAAGACCAGCTCGTCGTAGTCGAGGGTGTCACCGTTGTCGACGGTCACCGTGCGGGTGGCGGGGTCCACCGCGGTGACGCGGCTGCCGCCCCGATAGTGCACGGTTTCTGACTGCCAGAACACCGGATCGCCCAGAGTGAGGTCCTCCGGACCGGCCAGGCGGTGTGACAGGGAGACCCGGTCGTAGGGCAGGTGGACTTCCTCGCCGATGACGGTGATGTCCGTGGCGAGGGCGGATGCGCCGTCGGCCTCGGCCCGGGCGACCATGGCCTCGGCAAACCGGTGGGCAGCAGGACCGCCGCCGATGACGAGGATCCGACGCGGTGCCGCCGACCGGGCTGGGCCGACGCCATCCGCTTCGCTGGGCAGGGGACTGTTCAGTGTCATAACGGCACCTCTCGGAGTGGATCAGGCCGTATATTCCCGACGGCGTATGCCGCCCTCGCGCCGACCTCATGGCGTCTCTCCAGTAAGGCATAGGCGCGCGCGCTGAGAGAGGGTACAAAGTCCCGAAGAACCAGACGCACGCGTGGGTAACCTGAGGGGGCGTCGAACGCCTGCACCGGTCCGACGCCGGAACCGAGGGACATCATGACGAAGACACTGACTGCCGACGCCACTACCGAATGGGCGGACGTCTGCGACCTGTCCCAGCTCGAACCGTTGTGGGCCGAAGCGGCCATCGTTGACGGCGAGCAGCTCGCCCTGGTGCGGATGCCCGACGGAACCGTCTACGCCGTGTCCAACCAGGATCCCGTCACCGGGTCATACGTGATGTGCCGCGGCATCGTCGGCTCGCACGGCGACCGCGTGACCCTGGCCTCACCGCTGCACAAGCAGGTCTACGACCTCGCGACGGGGGAGTGCCTCAGTTCCGCCGACCTGCGCGTGCGGACCTACGAGACCAGCGTCGAGGCCGGCGTCGTGCGGGTGCGTCTCGCCCCGGAAGCCTCGGCACGCGCCGCAGCCTGATGACCGCCGCACCGGCCCCCGGGGTTGCGCCGCTGCTGCTGCTCGCCTCGCACGGCTCCCGCGACCCCGTCGCCCAGCGTGCCGTGCTCGACCTCGTCGCCTCGGTGACCCGGGAGCTGGCCGCCGTGAGCTCGGCGACCATGGTTGAGGGCGGATTCATCGACGTGCAACAGCCGGATGTGCCGCACTGCCTCGCCGCGGCCGAGCCGGGGCGGGACGCCGTGATCGTTCCGCTGCTGATCTCCGCCGGTTACCACGTGCGGTTCGACCTCGCGGACGCCGTGGCGGATGCCGCTCCGCGTCCGGTCGCCGTGACTGCCGCCCTCGGACCGGACACCCGGTTGACGGAGATCCTGGCCCGTCGCCTGGCCGAATGCGGCCTCGCCGACGACGACAGGGTAATTCTCGCCGCGGCCGGATCCAGCGACGCGAACGCCGTGGCGGACTGCCACACCGCGGGTGCGCAACTCGCCGCGCGGCTGGATCGTGCGGTCACGGTCGCGTTCATCGCCGCCACGGAACCCAGCCTGTCCGACGCCGTGGCCGACACCCGCGCCGAACATCCCGGAGCACGAGTGGTCGTCGCCAGCTACCTCCTCGCCCCGGGAACCTTCGCGGCCATGGCCCGGAGGGCGGGTGCCGACATCGTCAGCGCGCCCCTTCTCGCCGAGGGTGAGGAACCGCCCGCCGCTCTGGTGGAGGTGGTGTTGGACCGGTACCGGAGCGCCACCACCGGCCGCTGACCCCGGGCATCCGGCCGGTTAGACCTCGAGTCCGTCGCGCACAATGGTCTGTCGGATCGGCCACTCGGCGAACGACGCCGTCACCGGCAGCACCATGGCCGGGCCGGTGAAGGTTTCCTGGCGCTGGTTGACGTCGATCATGCGCGTCACCTGGCCCACGGCCTGCCGCCAACCGCCGGCGGCGTAGAACCCCACCAGCTCCGGTGCGCAGGTGAGAAAACCGAACGGCAACTCCAACCGTTCCAGCGCTGCCGCGGTCTCCGCCAACAGGCGGCCGCCGAGCCCACTGCCCTGCAGGTCGGGATCGACGCCGACCAGCCCGGCGTCGCCGACGAGCTGAGAACCACCGGACTCGAGGCGCAGCATCCGCCGCACGAAACCGAGGTGGGCGACCGGCCGTTCACCCAGGTAGCCGATCACGCGGGCTTCGGGGCGTGCGCTGAACCAGCTGCGGCCGCCGGTGAAGGTGGCTGCGTCGTCGGGGTAGTAGCGCGCGAACAGGGCGGCCAGGGCCACATGGTCCGGCTCGGTGAGGTCGGCTTCCCAGCGCAATTTCCAGGTGATCTCAGGCATCCGGCCAGCCTAAACCCACGCCCGGCGGCCGCGGTGGGCGGTCTTGTCGAGCGTCGGCGGATGCATAGCACGGGTGAGTGACGCTAAAGTGGCTCCTTGAAAGCTGGCGCGGCAACATTGGGTGAACACGTCGCCCTGCTCCAACACGCCAGACGACCACCAACGATGAAGCTCCACCTCGCTGATGCACTCCTGGACGTCGAAACCGACGTGGATGTCAGTCGAGCCGTGGAGATCCGCGTTGGTGACCGACGCGTCGCCACTCTGGCTCCGGAGCAGAGTGAGCGTCTTGCGGAGCCGGATGCGGGCGAGCCGGATGCAGTGGGGCCGGAGGCTGAGTCGGCTGCCGCAGTGCCGGACGCCGTCGTGGCCCCCGACGCCCCCGAACCCGTGCGCTACCGGCTGCCTCCGGCGTTCGGCGCCACCCTGGTCGGCTCGGGCGACCTGGCGCTGCACTACTCAGACACCGGCGCGCTGATCGCCCGCGCGCATGTGACCGCGGACATCGAGCCGGACGCCGGCGAGCTGTGCTTCGAGGACGCCGACGGCAACCCGGTGGTGCTCAACAAATGGGGACACAGGTCCATCACCTTCGCCGACGCCTCGGCGGCGATGGTCACGGGCCTGCTCCGCCACACTCGCCAGGTGATCGCCCAGATCACCGAATTCGGTCTCCGGCCGTGGCTGATGGGTGGCACGCTGCTGGGTGCTGTGCGCACCGGCGAGCTCCTGCCGCACGACGACGACGCCGACCTCGGCTACGTCAGTGCGCACACCAACCCGGTGGATGCCGCACTCGAAAGTTTCGCCCTGCAGCGTTTCCTCGAGTCCGTCGGCCACACCGTCATCCGATACAGCGCCACCCAGCTGCAGATCCTGTTCCCCGGCGGCGACGGCGCGGGTTTCCATGTCGACGTCTTCGGCGGGTTCTACCGCGACGGGATGTTCATGCAACCGTTCCACGTGCGCGCCGCCCTGCCGCCGGCGATCTTCGACGACCTGCAACCGATCAGCCTGGCCGGGTGGGAGTTCCCCGCCCCCAATCCGCCCGAGCCCTGGCTCGAGGCCAACTACGGTCCCGGCTGGCGGGTGCCCGACACCGGCCACCGGTTCATCACCCCGGCCAGCGCGGCGGACCGGTTCATCAACTGGTTCGGCAACCTCAACCAGCACCTGGACTTCTGGGACGAGTACTACGCCGATCGCGACGGCGGCGCACGCGCTCCGTCCGCGCTGGCCGTGGGGCTCCTCGAGGGTGCCCCGGCCGACGCCACCTTCTTCGAGCTCGGCCACGGCAGCGGCGACGACCTCGCGCACTTGGCCAGTCGCGGACACCGGGTCGTCGGTGTCGACTACTCCCGCTCGGCCGTGGCCGCGGCCAGGGCGCGGCTCGGCGCCTCCCCGGCCGTGGAGCTCCACCAGCTCGATCTGGGTGACCGCCGCCAGACTCTCGCGCTCGCCCGACGGGAGACTGGCTCGGGCGCGCCGGTTCGCATCCTGGCCGCGAACCTGCTGCACGTGCTCACGATCGAAGCCCGCCCCAGTGTGCTCACGATGGTACGGCACCTCCTCGGCACCGACGATGAGTGGCACGTGAGCTTTCCTACCGAGCTGGCCAGCCGATTCGATGTCGACGACCCCACCACCTGGCACCTCACGGTGGAGCAGTTCCACAGCCTCGTGGCCACCGAACCCGACCTCCGGATCGAATCGATCGAAGTCGACCAGCAGACACACCGGCGCCCCGCCGCCGCCATAGTCGTCAGAACAGGACCCCCACTGTGAACGTGAAGACTCTCATTGCCTCTCTCGTCCGGCGGCTCGCTCCGGACACCGTGCGCTCCCTGGAAGACCTGGCCACGCTCCGCCGTCAGGGGGAGACCCTGCAGGGTGTCATCGACCGGGCCGACCGGCTGGAGGCCAGGGTGGCCGAGTTGGCCGAACTCGAGCAGGCGATGCAGTACGCCGTCAATGAGCTGCGACAGGATTCGCTGCGAATCGCCGAACTCGCCGACCTCGTGGTCACCGGCGATGCCGCCCGCATCTCCGAGGGCGCACAGTCCCGCTAGCCGGCCGCGGCGGCGTGTTCGGCCTGCACCTGGGTAGCCCGGGCGCGTAACGCCTCCACCACCGTGCGCACCGCCAGGCGTTCCGCGCGGTCCGGCCGCATCAGCGCCACGATCTGCCGCTCGGAGTCGAGACCGCGCAGTGGTTTGAGCACCATCCGGCCGGGCTGGTCGCCGCTGGAGGTGTAGCGGGGAACGAGAGCGATGCCGAGCCCCGCCATGACGAACGACTCGATCAGCCGCATGTCCGCGAACTGCTGGGTCACCCGGGCACGGGCACCGGTCTGCAGTTCGATGTCGTGCAGGATGCGTTCGAACGGGTACCCGACCGGCACACCGATCCAGGTCTCCCCGACCACGTCGCCGGCGCCGAGCGAGACCCGGCCGGCCAGCCGGTGGTCGGCCGGTAGACCGACGTCCAGCGGCTCCGTCATCAGGGGCACCGAGGTAAGGCCGCGCCCGCCCCAGGTGTGCTGGCCGCGCATGCTGTGGGCGAGCACGATGTCGTATTCGCTCGTGAGCGCCGGGAAGTCGCTGAGCTCCGGGTCCATGTCGGTGCAGTGCACCGCCAGACCGTCGTGGTCGGCGAGGTCCTGCAACGCGCCGGGAAGCAACATCTGCCCGGCGGTGGGGAATGTCACCAGGCTCACGTCACCGGTGGCCCGGTTGCGGAAGGTGTCCCAGACGGCAGTGGCGCGCTCCAGGGCGACCGCGATGTCGGTGGCGCTCGCGGCCAGCGCGCGGCCGGCATCCGTGAGCACGAGCCCGCGGCCACTGCGCTCGGTGAGTGGCAGGCCGGCCTCCCGCTCGAGCACTTTGAGCTGCTGCGACACCGCCGACGGGGTGCGGTGGGTGGCCCGGGCCACCGCAGTGACGCTGCCGCGGTCGGCCAGTTCGCGAAGCAGTTCGAGGCGCTGAACATCCATGAAGCCAGACTACATAGTCACTGCAAAACAATGTGATTGTGCTGAAAGGTTGTCGGTGGTCTGATTAGAACGTCGGTCACCGGGCGTTCGCCCGGCATGGCACGATCCTCCACTTCCCTTTCGAAAGGCACGACCGTGTTCGTTTTCATGCTCCTCATCTCCCTTGTCGCCGTCGGCTCCATCGTCGGCACCGTTGTTGCCGTGAGCAAAGACGGCTACGGCCGCATCCCCCAGCGCACCTTCGTCCGCAGCTTCTAAGCCGGGCCGGCCCGCGCCCGGCACCGGGCGCGGGACTCCGGGCGGGCAAGTGGCCTAAAGTGGGTTTGTGACGGATACACGCAAGCAGCTCATCGACCACATCTCGGCCGAGGCCGTTTTCCACGGTGACTTCACCCTCACCAGCGGTAAGAAGGCCACCTACTATGTGGACCTTCGCAAGGTCAGCCTTGATCACCGGGTCGCCCCGCTGATCGGCCAGGTCATGCTCGACCTCATCAAGGACATTCCGGATGTCGTCGCCGTCGGCGGCATGACCATGGGCGCCGACCCCGTGGCCACCGCGATCCTGCACCAGGGTGCCGCGCGCGGCCTGGCCTACGACGCCTTCGTCGTGCGCAAGGAGCCCAAGGACCACGGCCGCGGCCGTCAGGTCGAGGGCCCGGACCTGGCCGGCAAGAAGGTCATCGTGCTTGAAGACACGTCAACGACCGGCGGTTCGCCGCTCGCCGCCATCGAGGCGCTGCTCAAGGTGGGCGCCATCATCGCCGGAGTCGCCGTGGTCGTGGACCGCAGCACCGGTGCCCGCGAGGTCATCGAAGCCGCGGGGTACCCGTACTACGCCGCCATCGGACTCGAGGATCTGGGACTGAGCTGATGCCCGACCAGCGCGACGGAAACGACGAGGACGCCCTCGGCATCGACTGGCTCACGTCGCAACTCAGCGAGGATGACGACAGCGACGACGGCGCCGGCGACACCGACGGTGAGACCGAAGAGGCTGCCCAGTCGGCCGACGATGCTGCAGTGACGACCGAATCGGCTGCCGGCGACGAGCCCGCCCCGACGGTCGTGATGCCGGTGGTTCCCCCCGCAGCACCGCCGGCGTCGTCTCGCGAACTGCGTTTTTCCAGCACCCCGCCGGCCGAGACCGCCGGTGATGCCGCTGCGGCGCCGACTCCCGCCGAGACCTTTCCCACCCGCGCGGAGCGGGTCGAGGCCGAGCGCGCCGAGGCTGACCGGATCGAGGCCGAGCGGGTCGACGCAGAACGCGTCGTGGCCATCCGGGCCGCCGCCGATCGTGCTGCCGCCGAACGTGCCGCCGCCGAGCGCGTGGTTCTCGAGCGCGCCGAAGCCGCCCGCGCCGAGGCCGCGCGTGTCGAGGCCGCCCGCGTCGAGGCCGAGCGCGTCGAGGCCGAGCGTGAAGTGCAGCGGATCGCCGCCGAGCGTGCGGAGACGCAACGCGCCAAGGCCGAGCGCACCGAAGCCGACCGTCTGGCCGTTGAGCAGGCCGCCGCCGTGCGCGCAGAGGCCGAGCGTGCCGCTGCCGAACAGGCCGAGGCCGAGCGTATTGCCGCCGAGCGTGCCGAGACGGACCGCGCCGAAGCCGCGCGGGCCGAGTCGGACCGTGCCGACACCGAGCGCGCCGACACCGAACAGGCCGAAGCCGAGCGCGCCGACACCGAGCGCGCCGCCGCCGAGTCGGTTCCTGCCGCTTCGACGACAGAGTCAACAACCGGCGAGGTGGATGAGCCCGAACCCGCTGTCTTCCTCTGGGGTCTCACTCCCACCACCGAACCCGACCCCGAGGTCGAGTCCCGTCGTCCGCAGGAGAAGAAGTCTGCCGCGAAGCCGGCTGCGGCCCCCGTCGTGCCGGCCGCCGAGCCGCCCGCGGCATCCGCACCCGCCGCCGAGGCCGCGGCTCCGGCGCTCACCAAACCGCCGGCGCCCGCAGCTCCCGCACCCGTTGGGCAGCGCCCGACCGCCACACCCGCCGTGCCGGTGGAACACACCGAGCCCCTCACCAAGGCCCCGTTCTCGGCCCGGCGCCCCCAGGTCGACCCTGAGGCCGCTCCGTGGTGGACAACTCCGGCCGCCGCCAGGCTCGTGCCCACCGACGACGACACGGCCGCTCTGGCCCGCCGCACCGGTGCCACGCCGCGCGTGCCCACCTCGGCTCGCGCCGCTGATCCCGGCCCCACCGAGCCGGTCGTCACCGGTCCCGTCGGTACCGCACCCGTCGCGCCTGCACCCGGCGATGCTGAACCCGCCGGTGCTGCGCCGGAGAGTCCCGCACCCGTCAGTGCTGCCGCGGCAGCCCTGGCCGGCGCCGCAGCGGGGAACACCGCCCCGGCCCCCCGCGCGTCAGCGCCCGCGGGCGCTGACGCCGATCGTGCCACCGGCGACGTGGCAGACACGCAGGCAGAGCGTCGTGCCGCCGCTTCGACCACCGGCCCGGCCGGCTCCGCCGCCGCGCCCAGCACCACAACCGGATCGGGCAAGGGCTCCGCCGCCGGCGGCCCGCCGCGCCGCCCCAGCACGCGCACCCTGGTGTGGGCCGGCTCGGCCGTGCTGGCCGTGCTCGTGATCATCGGGCTGTTCTTCCTGGCCCAGAGCCTGGCCGGCACACCCGTCGCCGCGCCCACCGCCACGACGTCCGACACCGCCGCCGATACTCCGGCTCCGTCCGTCACCCCCACGCCCACGCCCACACCCGACGCCACCGCGCCGCAGCCGGTCGGCGTGCACGCCTGGGACACCATGTTCGGCACCGAATGCCTCGAGCCGTACGCCTCCCCGTGGGACGAGGAGTTCACCGTCGTCGACTGTGCCACACCGCACACCGCACAGCTGGTCTACCGGGGCATCCTGCCGGGCGAGAGCGGCTCACCGTTCCCGGGCGAGCAGGCCTTCGCCGACCAGATCAACGTGTTGTGCAGCGCTCCCGGCGTGATCGACTTCACCGCGGCCGGCGCCTACGACGACCTGCAGCTGCAGGGCAGCTACCCGGTCACCGCCGAGCAGTGGGATGCCGGCGACCGGTACTTCTACTGCTTCACCAGCAGGTCCTCCGGTGAGCCGCTCACCTCGAGTCTGGCTCCGGTCGTCTAGTCGACTCGACGCATCCGCGCAGCACCGAAAAAGCCGGGCCCTCGGGCCCGGCCTTTCGTGTCTGGCCGGTGGGCCTAGATCTGGTCGGATTCGACCGGTTCGATCGAGAGCAGCTGGTGCACGCCGTCGAGGATCTCGTCTGGGCGGAACGGGTAGCGGGAGATCTCGGCGGTGTCGCTGATGCCGGTGAGTACCAGCACCGTGTGCAGCCCCGCCTCGATGCCGGCCACGATGTCGGTGTCCATGCGGTCGCCGATCATGCCGGTGTTCTCCGAATGCGCGCCGATGCGGTTCATCGCCGAGCGGAACATCATCGGGTTGGGCTTGCCCACCACGTAGGGCTCCATGCCGGTGGCCTTGGTGATCAGGGCCGCGATCGCCCCGGTGGCCGGCATCGGGCCCTCGGCGCTCGGACCGGTCGCATCGGGGTTGGTCACAATGAAGCGGGCGCCCTTGAGCAGCAACCGGATGGCCTTGGTGATGGCCTCGAACGAGTAGTTGCGGGTCTCGCCCACGACGACGTAGTCGGGGTCGGTCTCGGTCATGATGAAGCCGGCCTCGTGCAGCGCCGTCGTCAGGCCCACCTCGCCGATCACGAAGGCGGTGCCGCCGGGGCTCTGCTGCTTGAGGAAGTCGGCCGTGGCCAGCGCGGAGGTCCAGATGCGTTCTTCCGGCACGTTGAGTCCGGAGGAGCGCAGCCGGGCGGACAGGTCGCGCGGGGTGAAGATCGAGTTATTGGTCAGCACCAGGAACGGCGTGCCCGCATCGGTCCACTGCTGCAGAAGTTCGGCGGCGCCGGGCAGGGCCTGATTCTCGTGGACCAGGACGCCGTCCATGTCGGTGAGCCAGCATTCGATCTCGTCACGGGTTCTCATGCCCCCAGACTATCGAAGCCGGATTTGCGGGCGACACCGGTGCGCGGCACCGAGTACTCGGGACGCGCTCAGCTGGTGAGCCAGACCGCCGCGGCCACGTTCGGGGTGACCGGATGCTCTGCGCCGTCCGGCAGTCGAACGGCGCCGGTGTCGAGCACGGTGAGGCCGCTGCCGGGGCCGACTCCCGCGTCGGCCAGGGTGCGCAGAATGGCCGGATCCCGGTCGCTCACCCGCAGCACGGTTCCGGTGTGACCGGGTGCAGCATCCGCCAGCAGCACCGCCGGCACCCGGGTGGTCGACCCGTCGGCCGCGGGAATGAGGTCGCCGTGCGGATCGCTGGTGGGGTGGCCCAGGTGCGCATTGATCGCCTCGAGCAGCCGGTCGGAAATCGAGTGCTCGAGCACCTCGGCCTCGTCGTGCACCTCGTCCCAGGTGTAGCCGAGTTCCCGCACGAGCCAGGTCTCGATCAGGCGGTGCCGGCGCACCACGGCGGTGGCCCGCAGCCGGCCGGCGGCGGTGAGGGTGAGCGGGCCGTACGGCACGTGGGTGATGAATCCGCCGGCGGCCAGCTTCTTCACCATCTCGGTCACCGACGACGGCGCGATGCCGAGCCGGTCGGCCAGCACCTTCGGCGTGATCGGTTCCGGCTGCCACTCGGTGTGCGCGTAGATCGTCTTGAGGTAGTCCTCGGCGGCGGGCGTGGGAGGTTTCATGACCATGTCAGGGTACCCGGACACGTCACGGTGCCGAGAAAACGAGCACCAGGAGCACGGCGTTCAGGGCCACCAGCAGCACAGCGGCGAGCCCGCCGGCGGCCGTGGTGAACCAGCGGTTGGCGAAATCACCGAGCAGGCCGCGCTGGGCGGTGAGCCACACCAGCGGGATCAGGGCGAAGGGGATGCCGAACGACAGCACCACCTGGCTGAGCACCAGGGCCTGGGTGGGGTCGAAGCCGACGCCCAGGATGAACAGCGCCGGGATCAGGGTGACCAGGCGGCGCAGCAGCAGCGGCACCCGGATGTGGAGCAGGCCGTGCATGATCTCGGCGCCGGCGTACGCGCCCACCGAGGTGGAGGCGAGCCCCGAGGCCAGCAGCCCGACCGCGAACACCGTGGCCACCACCGGGCCGAGCGTGGACTGCAGTGCCGCGTACGCTCCCTCGAGCGAGTCGGTGCCCGGCACACCCTGCAACGCCGATGCGGCGAGCAGCAGGATGGCGAGGTTCACGGTGCCCGCGATGGCCATGGCGATCGTGACATCCCACTTGGTCGCCCAGAGCAGCCGCTTCGTGGCCGCCGGGCCCTCCTGCATCGGGAACCGGTCCCGGGTGAGGGCGGAGTGAGCGTAGATGGCGTGCGGCATGATCGTGGCGCCCAGAATGGATGCCGCGAGCAGCACCGAATCGGTGCCTTCGAACCGGGGGACGAGCCCGCCGAGGACGGAGCCGGCATCCGGCGGGGCAAAGAAGACCCCCGCGGTGAAACCCACGGTGATGATGAGCAACAGGGCCACGATGACCCGTTCGAAGACCCGCGGGCCGCGCCGGGTCTGCACGGTGAGCACGAGCATCGAGATGACACCGGTGATCACCCCGCCGGCCAGCAGGGGCAGCCCGAACAACAGGTTGAGCGCCACGGCGCCGCCGATGATCTCGGCCAGGTCGGTGGCCATCGCCACGAGTTCTGCCTGGATCCAGTACAGCCGGCGCGAGGTCGGGCGGCGCAACCGCACCCCGAGCACCTCCGGCAGGCTGGTGCCGGTGACGATGCCAAGCTTGGCCGAGAGGTACTGGATCAGCCAGGCCATCAGGTTGCCGGCCACGACGACCCACACCAGCAGGTACCCGTACCGGGCGCCGGCCGTCATGTTGCTGGCCACGTTGCCCGGGTCGAGGTAGGCGACGCCGGCCACGAGGGCGGGCCCGAGCAGCCAGAGCAGCCGGGTCGACGTCACACCGGGGGTGGCGGTGGGCGCATCCGCGGTGGCGATGGCGGCACCACCGGGAAGACTTTTAGTCATGCCTAAACCCTAGTTCGGATTTAGGCGTGCCGAAAGATCTGGGCGGAAGAAAGCGGCGCCCGCCGTGCGGGGCTACTCCTTGACGTCTTCGGGCAGAACGACGGTGGGCACGGCCTTGCCGCGGTTGCGCAGGTTCTCGCGGCCGGCCTTGTAGAGCTCGGAGAGGATCGGGATACCGGAGAGCAGCACGATGCCGATGATGAAGTACTCCGAGTAATCGGCCACGAACTGGATCTGGCCGAGCAGGAAGCCCACCATGGTGAGTCCGACACCCCAGGCGAACGCGCCGATCAGGTTGAAGGTCAAGAAGGTGCGGTAGTTCATCTTGCCGACGCCGGCGGCGAGCGGCACGAACGCGCGGAATACCGGCAGGAACCGGGCGATGATCACGGCCTTGCCGCCGTGCTTGGCGAAGAACGCGTTGGTGCGCTCCACGTTCTTCGGGTTGAAGAACCGGTTCTGCTCGCGCGCGAACACGGCCGGCCCGGCCTTGCGGCCGATGCCGTAGGCCAGCTGGTCACCGGCGAACGCGGCCACGAAGATGATCGCGCAGGTGACGAAGATGGGGAACGGCACGTCGCCGGTAGCGGTGAGTAGTCCCACGGTGAAGAGCAGGGAGTCGCCCGGCAGGAACGACAGAACGATGAACCCGGTCTCGACGAACACGATCGCGGCGACGCCCAGCAGCACGAACGAGCCGAACCAGCCGATCAGCCACTCGGAGTCGAGGAAATCAATCCCGAAGAGTGTGGGATGCATGGAGGTGAACCTTCCGGTCGGGGTCATTTGTGGTCTCGATCGGATGGGGCCGGCGCGGAAGCAGTGACGCTGATGCTTTCCACGCAGACGACTGCGCACCCTGCGCACTAGGGTAGCGAATCAAATATGAACGGAAGCTGAAGAGGTGCCCGGTTGTGCCGGTCACGTGGCCGGCCCAGCGCCCGGGTGCGGAGCGTCGGTCTCCGCGCTGTGAGGGGGGACCTGTGCCGGGATACGGTTGACCCGTGCCAGAACCGCTGAACCCCACGCCCGAGTTGTCCACCAACGGAGTCGGCCCGTGGGTCGGCGACCTGCCGGAGGAGCCGTTCTACGACCCCGAGCTGCTCGAGCGCGGCGATACCCGCAATGTGATCGACCGGTACCGCTACTGGAAGATGGAGGCGATCGTCGCCGACCTCGACGAGACCCGCAACCCGTTCCACGTGGCCATCGAGAACTGGCAGCACGACATGAACATCGGCTCCATCGTGCGCAGCGCCAACGCGTTCGGCGCCGATACCGTGCACATCATTGGCCGCAAACGCTGGAACAAGCGCGGCGCCATGGTGACCGACCGCTACCAGCACGTTCTCTACCATCCGGATGTTGCGGCCTTCGTGGCCTGGGCGCACGGCGAATCGCTGCCGATCATCGCTATCGACAACCTGCCCGGCAGCGTGATCATGGAGACCTTCGAATTCCCGTCCCGGTGCGTGCTGTTGTTCGGTCAGGAGGGCCCGGGGCTCTCGCCCGAGGCCGTGGCGGCCGGCGACTCCCTCGTGGAGATCAGTCAGTTCGGTTCGACCCGCTCGATGAACGCCTCGGCCGCCGCCGCGGTGACGATGCACGCCTGGATTCTGCAGCACCGATTCTGACCCGCTGATTCTGACCACTGGCGCCCGGCGAGGTCTACCGTGGAGTCATGACTGTGATCACCGACGATCTCCCTGCCAGACTCCTGCACGAAGCCCACGAGGGGTGGCGCGCCATCCTCGCCGGCAAGGGCGGCGACTACTACCAGCGCACCATGACCGGTGACGCCCTGCTCATTCTGCCGGGGGTGGTCGTCGGCCGCGACCAGGTGCGCGCCGCCCTCTCGGCCGCCGCGCCGCTGGACCGGTACGAATTACACGAACCGGCCGTCATTCGGTTGGGCGAGCACGCCGGTGTGCTGGTCTACCGGTCGACCACCTGGCGGGGCGACGTCGCCACCGAGTTGCAGATGTCCACCACCTATCTCTTCGACGAGAACAACGGTGGCTGGTCGATCGCCGCGCACCAGGAGTCGCCCGTCTAAGCGGAGCGGCCCGTCCGCCGACGCGCGGCGGAAGAATTTTCTTGCACTTCATCAGAAATAGTGCAAAGCTGCACTTCATGTCAGAGAGTGCAATTACAACCCGGGTTGAACGGCGGATGCGCAAAACCGCCGCCAGCCTCACCGCGGTGTCGCGCCGGCTCACCGCCGAGCACGGCCTCGCCGGGTTCACCATCGAAGAGGTCTGCGACGAGGTCGAGGTCTCCCGCCGCACCTTCTTCAACTACTTCGCCACCAAGGAAGACGCCGTGATCGGAGGAGACTCCGAGGGCGACTTCGAGCACCTCACCGAGGCCTTCCTGGCCGGCACGCCCGGCGACTGGTCGCGCGCGCTGCAGGACCTGGTCGACCTCGCCGTGGCGCACATCGAGTCCGATGACGCCGATGCGCAGGCGCACGCTGATCTCATGGCCGCCCTCGAGCGGGAACCGCGCCTCCTGGCCCGTTTCATCGGCGTGACCCGGGAACGGGAACGGCAGATCCGCACCCTCATCGCCAAGCGCGAGGGTGTCGACGAGCACGACCCGCGCGCCGCTGCCGTCGTCAGCATCATGGCCACCCTCATGCAGACATCCGCTCAGCGGTTCATCGACCCGGCCAACACCCACGATTTCGCCACAATTCTCACGACCTCGCTCGCGGCATTCCGCACCGTGCTGGCCGTACCCACTCCCTGAAGCTCCCCGAAAGGCAACATCTCGTGACCACCACCACCGCTGCGGAGCCCTTGCTCCTCACCAAACGGCGAATCTGGATCATCTTCGGCGCCCTGATCGCCGGCATGCTCCTCTCCAGCCTCGACCAGACCATCGTCTCCACGGCGATGCCCACCATCGTCGGTCAGCTCGGCGGTGTGGAACACCAGGTCTGGCTCACCACCGCCTACCTGCTGGCCACGACCATCGTGATGCCCGTCTACGGCAAGTTCGGTGACGTGCTCGGCCGGCGCAGCCTCTTCCTCATCGCGATCGCGCTGTTCACGATCGCGTCGGTGGGCTGTGCGTTCGCCGGCGACTTCACCCAGCTCGTCGTCTGGCGCGCCGTGCAGGGCCTCGGCGGCGGCGGAATGATGATCCTGTCCCAGGCGATCATCGCCGACATCGTGCCCGCCTCCGAACGCGGCAAGTACCTCGGCCCGCTCGGCGCCGTCTTCGGCCTCTCCGCCGTCGGCGGCCCGCTCCTCGGCGGCTTCTTCGTCGACCACCTCACCTGGCAGTGGGCGTTCTACATCAACATCCCGGTCGGCATCGCGGCCTTCGCGATCGCCTGGTTCGCCCTGCGCCTGCCCAGCAAGAAGGCCACCCAGCCCATCGACATCCTCGGTGTCATCTTCCTGTCGGCCTTCACGACCTGCCTGATCTTCTTCACCGACTTCGGCGGCAACGCCAGCCACGGCTGGGAAGCCATCGAGACCTGGCTGTTCGGCGCCGGCATGGTGCTCGCCGCCATCCTGTTCGTCATCACGGAGGCGAAGGCGAAAGACCCGATCATCCCGCTGTCGCTGTTCAAGAACCCCACCTTCGTCAACGCGACCCTGATCGGCCTCACCCTGGGGCTCGGCATGTTCTCCGCCATCGGCTTCGTGCCGACCTTCCTGCAGATGTCCTCCGGCACCTCCGCGGCCGCCTCCGGCCTGCTCATGCTGCCGATGATGGCCGGCCTGATCGGAACCTCGATCATCTCCGGTATCGCCATCACCAAGACCGGCCGGTACAAGATGTTCCCCATCATCGGCACGCTCCTCACGGCGCTCGCGATGGTGCTGATGACCAGCCTCACCGCCGAGACGCCCATCTGGTTGATCTGCGTGTTCCTGTTCGTCTTCGGCGCCGGCCTCGGCCTGATCATGCAGGTTGTCGTCCTGGTGGCGCAGAACTCGGTGAACCCGTCGATGGTCGGCACCGCGACGAGCACGAACAACTACTTCCGTGAGGTCGGTGCGGCGCTCGGTGTGGCCGTGTTCGGCACGATCTTCACCAACCGCCTCACCGAGAACCTCCGCGGCGTGTTCACGGCAGCCGGTGCGAGTGCGTCGGATGCCGATGCGGCCACCTCGTCCATCGACCCGCAGACCCTGAACGCGCTGCCGGACGCCGTGCGTGACGGCATTGTCGTCGCCTACGCGGATGCCCTGGCTCCGGTGTTCTGGTACCTGCTGCCGTTCATCGGCCTGGCCTTCCTCCTCGCCCTCACGCTCAAGCAGATCACGCTGTCCGACGTGGCCGGCATGGTCGCCCGCGGCGAGGCCGTCGGCGGAGCGGAGGCCGAAGCGCTCGAGGCCGCCCACCACGGCCGCCCCGCCACTCACCCGGCGACCGGCACCAGCCTGGATGCGGACGAGACGAAGCCCGCGGAGGAGCCGCTCCCGCGCTGACCGTTGCGCTGAATTGCTCCACAATGCCCCTGCCGTGCGCCCCTTCCGCGCGCCGGACGGGGCATTGTGGCGTACATCACCGGTCGGCTCAGCCTTCGTCTGACGAGGAATACAGATAGACGTCTACCGAGTCTCCGCGGTACTGGAACCGGACCATGCTCCCGTGCGGCAATCGATTCTGCAGATTGTCTCCCAGGAGTCGCCATGCGTTGGAGTCGGAAAACAGCTCAACCCCCGGTGGCACACAATTGGCACCGTCGACCGCTGGTCCCTTCGGTTCAACGAGCATGAGGCACTGACGACCCCCCTTCTCCACGGAGAACCACGGTTGGTATCCCCGATACGGGTCGTAACCACGGATGCTGGCGGGCTCGGGATCCGCTCCGAGGAAATCCAGCAGCGAGAGCACCACTCCGTCTGGCTCGTCCTCGATCGCATGCAGTGTGGCGTCTGGATGCGGTCCGATGATCCACGCCACCGTGGGCGTGATCACAAGAGCAGCCGTCAGCGCAGCCGCCACGATGCGGCGCGCCGGTGTGGCGGTGAGCCAATGCCATGCCGACCACAGCCGGCCCTGGTCGGCCTCTTCCTCCGGTGGGGACTCCGCGTCCAACCCATCAGGATCGGATTGCGCCCAGACGGAGTCATCCCATGGCGCGGCCTGCGAGGTCGCGGCGGATGTGCCGACCCCGGCGTCGGCAGCGCCGGGCGGGGACCCGCCGAGTGCCGCCTCCAGCTCGGTGAGTCGGGCCAGCGCTGCGGCGTCGGCCTGGATGTCGGGATGCGGACCGTACGCTCTCCTGCGCAGGTCATCCAGTTCCTGTTCAGCATCTGATGGGGGTGTGGATGCGTCCATCAGTCAGCCTCCGGCACGAGGTAGACGTCGGCGTGCACCGTGTCGCCACGGAGCAGGAATCTGATGATGCCGTCGCCGGTGAGCCCCTCGAATCCGTCGAACCCGTCACCGGACGAGGAGACGTCCATGATCAGGTCTGCCGCCGGCGGCGCGCAGCGCCATTCCGAGAGGACGTCGCTGGCCTGGTGCACCGCTACGAGGCACGGTGAGTCGAACGAGTTCTCGGCGGACCAGATCTCGAGGCCGCGGTAGGACCCGAAGGCGCGAAGGGTCGAGCTGTCGACCTCGAGCGGGAGCATCTCCTCGTCCACCAGGTCGCGGAGCTCGCTGTCGGCCTTCGCCGTGGTCTGGTGCAGGGTCTCGGACTCGGTCGGGGGCAGAGCCTGGTCGGAGCGGGATGCTCCCGTGACGAGAACCGGCGCCATGATCCCGCCCACGACGACCAGCGCGCCGATGACCCACGCGAGGCGACGCTGCCACGTCGCCGTGGCCCGATGTGCGAGGGCTCGTAACGAGCCTGCCGGCGCCGATGGTGCCGCATCCGTGCCGACAGCGGATGCGCTCGTGGGGGTCCCCGCGCGACGCTCGTCGTCGGTGCGGTGTGCTGCCGCCTCGAGTTCTCGTAACCTCGCCAGGGCCGGCGGATCGGCACCGATGTCGGGATTCGGCCCGTATGCCCTCGCGCGTAACTCATCGAACTCGCGGTCGGCGGCCGAAGGGTTCGGGAAGCCTTCCACAAATCAAAAAGTACACCCGCCCGACGGGGCGGGGCTACGTGTGGAGCTCGCGGTCAGAACAGGGTGTGCAGCACCCGGTCCAGGGGGAGCAGGCCGGTCAGCGTGACGCGCAGGCCCGCCAGCCGGGGCACCGCTTCGCCCGCCAGCAGGTCGTCCGCCACGGCCGCCCACGTGTCCCGTTCGGCGGTTGCCGCCACGAGGGTGCGTTTCAGCACCACGGCCTTACCGCCGAGCTCTGGCCGCAGGGTCAACGTGATTCCGGTACCCGCCAGCCCGGCGCGGTCGGCGCGGTGGCAGAGCCGGTCCACGCACGCCAGGGCCAGCTCGGTGGGCGTCCGGTCCGGTCGCGCGTACCCGGCGGTGGAGCCCTCGGCGGCGAGGGACGAACGATGTTCGACCGGGCGCACGACCGCATCGTCGGTGCCCTCCCGAATCCGCCACAACCGACGGGCCATCGCGGTGCCGCACACGTACTGCAGCTCGTTGCGGGGCACACCATCGATGTGGGCCAGCGTCGTCACGCCGAGCCGCGCGAGCCTCTGCAGCGTGGTCGCGCCGATTCCCCAGACCTGGTCGATCGGCAGGTTGTCGCGCAGGTCCGCCTCTTCGCCGGCCTCGATCACGTACAAACCATCCGGCTTGGCCCGGCGGGAGGCGAGCTTGGCCATCAGCTTGGTGCTGCCCACGCCCACGCTGATGTGGATGCCGAGCTCCCGGTCCACCCACTTGCGCAACGCGTGTCCAGCCGCGATCGCGCCGGCCCAGTCGGACGCGCCCACGTCGAGGAACGCTTCCTCGATCGAGCCGGGCTCCACGGCGCGGGCGGCCGAGTGGAAGATATCGAAGAGGGCGTCGCCCACTTCCTCGACCTCGGCACGCGGAACGTCGATCAGGACCAGCTCCGGGCACTGGCGCAGGGCGTCCTGCACCAGGGACCCCGAGCGCACGCCACGGGCGCGCGCCGGATAGTTCGCGCTGGCGATGTAGACATGGGCAACCACGGCAACGGGCCGACCGGCGAGATCGGGCCGGGAGCGCAGCGCGACCGACGCGAAGAAGGCATCGGCGTCGACGTGCAGCACGGGGTTTCCATGCGGTACGGGGACTGCGGTCGGGCTCGGTTCGGACACATCTTGAATAGTACACGTGTTCGAATGTCGCTGTGGGCCGCCCGCCGGGGTCAGCGCCGCGGGTCGACGGCGATCCGCACCGGACCGCCGGGTCCCGACCGGCGGATGCCGTCGTCGAGGTCGGCCAAGGCCACGGTGTCGCCGACGAGCTCGGTGAACGGATGCGCGCTCCAGCGCTCGAGGATGTAGGCCGTGGCCTGCGCAAGATCGTCGGCCGTGTAATTGTGCACCCCGGTCACGGTGATCAAGCGGCGCACAAGGTGCTCGGGATCCAGCGTAATGGGCACGGTGGGAAAGACGCTGCCGACGAGCACGATCACCCCGCCGATCGCCGCCGCCGCGAGGCTGTCGGCCACCGCCGAGCGAGCGCCGGAGGCCTCGACGACAACGTCGAACCCGTCCTCGGCGCCGGCGGCGGCAACGGCGCGCGCCCGGTCGGCCGGGTTCGCCAGGGGGTCGTACGTTCCAGTGGCTCCGAACCGCTCTGCGAGCTGCCGGCGGGCCGGGTCGGGGTCTCCGACCACCGTGCGGATGCCGCGATCGGCGGCCATCGCGGTGAGGGTGAGCCCGATCAGACCGGCACCGCTGACCAGCGCGGTGGTCGCCGGCGACCGCCGCATCCGCTCGGCTGCGGCCAGGGCCGCCCAGGCCGTCGCGGTGCCGCAGGACACCGGCGCGAGCACCGCGGCGGGCACTGTCCCGGGCACTCGCAGGATGGTGGTGCCGGCGAGCAGGTGCATATGGGTGGCGAATCCGCCGGAGAGCGCCCACGGTTCGGTGAGCTCTTCGTGCCCGTACTTCCGCAGTGTGCGGCACTTTTGGGGCAGTCCGGCAGCGCATCGCTCACACCGTCCGCAGCTGGCGGCGATGGACCACAGCACCCGGTCGCCCACGGTCAGGACCGCGCCGTCGGCCGCGCGCGGCCCGCCGGTGCCGAGGGCCACGATCCGACCGAGCTGCTCATGGCCCAGCACCAGCGGCGCTGGCGCGGCCCGGTGGCCGGAGCTGGTGTGCACGTCGGACCCGCAGATCGTCGCGAGCTCGATCTCGACGAGCACTTCCAGCGGCTGCAACTGCACACTCCCCACCCGGGCGGCTTCGTGCGGGCGGTCCGGTGAGTGCCAGAGCATGGCGGTGGCCGCCGGGTCGAGCCGGATGCGGGTCGTACCGGTGGCCATCGCGGCCATCGTCATCGGGTGAGCGTGGGCAGCAGGGTGACGTCGTCGATCACGGCGTCGGCGCCGGCCGCCTCGAGCACGGCCCGGTCGTGCGAGCCGCTGAGCACGCCGACCACCAGACCGGCCCCGGCTGCCGTGCCTGAGCGGACGTCGCTGGCGGTGTCGCCGAGCACGGCGACGGCGCTCATGGCGGAGACTCCGGCACGCAGTGCTGCCGCGAGCACCAGGTCGGGGGCGGGGCGGCCGCGCCCGGCGTCGACGGGGGAGAGGACTATGTCCAACAGGTCCAGCCAGCCGAGTGAGCGCAGGATGGCGTCCCGGGTGACCGGGGCGAACCCGGTGGTCAGAGCCACTCGCACCCCGTCGGCGCGGAGTTGGCGGATCAGGGCGGCGGCCCCGGGGATCTCGGTGGCGCCAGTCTCCTCGATCAGCTCGGCGTAGGCGGCTTCGAACGCCGCGGTGGCCCGGGTGGCGGCATCGACGTCGCCGCCGGCGAGGTGGGTGAAGACGTCGATCTTCGACATTCCCATGGTGCGGCGAACGTACTCGAGCGCCTCCGCCGGCGAGTAGTCGGTGGGCAACGCCGAGCGTTCGGCGGCACGCTGGAAGGCCAGTTCGACCACACCGTCGTCGCTGACGGTGGTGCCGGCCATGTCGAATACGACGAGTTCGATGCCGTCGAGGGCGGAGCCGGGCGTGACGGTGGAGGGGGTGGTGAGCGTCATCAGGCGCCTTTCGTGGGGTTGAGGGCGCCGAAGCGCTCGGAGAGGACGGTCTCAGCGAGGCCGAGGCCGGTAGTCATGCCGATTCCGGTGGTGGCCGCGAGGGCGAATACGCCGGGTTCGGGCTCTGCCACCAGAAATTCGTCGGCGGCGCTGGCGTACACGCCCTGCCACCGCTCGAGCACCCGGGTGGGTGCGCCGAACAGCAGGGACGTCTCGGCGAGTAGCAGGTCGGCGGTGGACTCGGCCTGGAAGGGCGAGGTGGTGAGGCCCTTCTCGTGGGAGTCGCCGACGATCAGACTGCCGTCCGGCAGCTGGGTGTACATCTGGTTGAGGTCGATGGCGGCCAGGTCGGGCCGGTCGCCGTGCAGCCGGGCCCGCACCAATGCGGCCTCCGGCAGGGTGGCGAAGGCGCTGTAGCGGATGAGCGACCAGCCGGTGAGCAGCGGCGCCGTGAGCGGCCGGCTCAGCGGCAGGTCCACCCGCAGCATGTCGAGGGAGCAGCGCACGATGCCACGGGCCTCGGCGAGGGTCGGCAGGATCTGGTCGATGTCGTGGTTGACCGCCACCACGATGGTGTCGGCGCCGATGGGCCCGCGGCTGGTGTCGACGACGCCGGTGCCGACCCGGCCCACCGAGGTGCGCATCCGGAACTCGACGCCGAGCGCACCGAGGTGCCGGCGGATCGCGGTCGCGGCCGAGCGCGGATCGGTCTGCAGGTCGTAGGGCAGCACGGCGCCGCCGACCAGCTGGCTGGGCGAGACCGGTACCGCTGCGGCCGTCTCGGCGGTGTCGAGCAGCCGGATCGCGGGGGCGTCGCCGAAGCCGCCGGCCGCACCGTTGCCGAACGCCGCCAACAGGGCCAGCTCGTCGTCGTGCCGGGCGATCACGTGCGTCCCGGATTCCCGCAGCCAGAATCCGGCGTCGTGCGCCAGTCGCAGCCAGAGCTCACGCGACGCGATGCCGTACCGGCGCGCGTCGCCGGACTGCGGGGTGAAGCAGAGGTGGCCGAAGTTGCGGATTGTCGCGCCCACCGGTTCGGTGCTGCGCTCGATCACCATCACGCTGAGACCGCGCCGCACCGCCGCATACGCGGCGCCGAGGCCCACGATGCCGGAGCCGACCACGGCCACGTCGAACTGTTCGGTCATCGGAACACCCGGCGCATCCACATGGCCAGGCCCTCGATCACCAGCACGGTCACCAGGATCATCAGCACGATGGCCGTGACGGTGGCGTAGTTCGAGCCCTGGCTGGAGTTGAGCAGGTAGTAGCCGATGCCACCGCCGCCGACGATGCCGAGCAGGGTGGCGGCACGGATGTTGGTGTCGAGCAGGTAGAAGGTGTGGCCGAGCATCGCCTGGGCCGACTGCGGCACCGTGGCGCCGGCATAGACCTGCAGCCGGGTCGCGCCGGTCGCGGTCAACGCCCGCTCCGGGCCGCTGTCGACCTCCTCGAGGGAGTCGGCGATGAGCTTGCCGAGCAGCCCGATCCCGCCCACGGCGAGGGCGATGGTGCCGGCCTGGGTGCCCAGGCCGCTGATCACGATCAGCACGATCGCGAGGATCAGTTCGGGGATGCCGCGCACCGTCACCAGGAGCAGCCGGAAGCCGCTGCGGGTGGTGTGGTTGGGGGCGACGTTCCGGGCGGCGAGAGAGCCGACCACGATCGAGGCGATCACGGTCAGCAGCGTCGCCGCGAGCGCGATCATGATCGTCTCTTTCATGGCGTCGAGCATGGTGGCCATCTCGTAGCTGCCGAACGACGGCGGCCAGAACTGGCTGGCGACGGCGGGCACCTTGGCCCAGAAGGTGATGAAGTCGTCCCAGCGGATCTCACTGACGAGCACCCCGGCCACGACGGCCACAGCCGCGAGGGCGCCGGCGACGCTGTCCCGAACCCGAGTCGCCGTCCACGGGCGGCGGAGCGCCGACTCGGGGGTGGCGGCCGGGATGACCGGCTGCTGGGCGGCGGCGGGGCCGGACCGGCGGAAGCGGCGGAACAGCCGGTCGAACGGGCCCGTGGCGGTGTTGCCCGCGCCGAGCATCACCGCGCGCACACTGCTGGAGACGATCTCCATCACGACGCAGAGCACGAAGATCACGATCGCGATACCGAGCCCGCGGCCGTACTCGAGCGACTTGAACGCGTACGACATCTCCAGGCCCAGGCCGGCGACGCCCACGTAGCCGAGGATCACCGAGCCGCGCAGGTTGATGTCGTTGCGGTGCAGCACGGTGGCCACCCAGGAGGGCAGCACCTGCGGCAGTACCCCGGCGGTGAACTGTTGGAATTTCGAGGCGCCGGAGGCCCGGATGGCCAGCCGCGGGCCCTCGTCGATCTGCTCGATGGCGTCGGCGAACATCTTCGAGATCATGCCCACCGAGTGGATGCCGATGGCCAGGATGCCCGGTAGCGAGCCGAGCGAGAACATCAGCACGAACACCATCGCGAGCACCACGTCGGGAACGGCCCGGGCCAGCACGCCGAGGAACCGGGCGACGACCCGCCAGGTGTGACCCGGTGAGGTGTTCGACGCGGCCAGGTAGGCCAGCGGAACGGACAGGACGGCCGCCAGCAGGGTGCCGGTGAGCACGAGGCCGAGGGTCTGCGCGGTGAGGGCGAGTAGTTCCCCGGTCTCGGGGAAGGTGATGGCGCCGACGCGGACGAAGAACCTCTCGGCGTTCGACCAGCTCTGCACCATCCGCGGCAGGGAGATGTCGATCTCGATCAGCGAGGTGACCGCCACGATGACGAGGACCCCGAGGGTGAGGGCCGCTGCGATCCGGTCCGGCGCGCGGCGCGGCCGCGGGGCTCGCTCCGCGACACTCGCCGCGGGCATCCGCTCGGAGGTGCGCGGCGGCAGGGTGCTGGTCACCGGGTGGCCTTGTCGGCCAGCAGCTCGGTCTGCACGGCCTCGAACTCGGAGGTGCTCGTCGCGACCCGGCCGTAGATCTCCATGACCTCGGCCTTGGAGAGCCCGGTGGCCGGCAGGTCGAGCACCACGGCGCCGTGGCGGAGGCCCACGATGCGGTCGGCCCAGGTGATGGCGAGGTCCACCTGGTGCAGGCTGCACAGCACGGTGAGGCCCTCTTCATAGGCGATCTCCCGGATCAGCGCCATCACCTGGTCGCTGGACTCCGGGTCCAGGGACGCGACGGGTTCGTCGGCGAGCAGGATGCTCGGGTTCTGCATCAGCGCCCGGGCGATGGCCACCCGCTGCTGCTGGCCGCCGGAGAGGGTGTCGGCACGCTGGTAGG
>Ga0247806_10000038_pt1 | contig 82209 bp, 86 predicted proteins | sample UWRJL059202B1_FD_179935 | JGI IMG/M metagenome (GOLD analysis project Ga0247806, IMG submission 179935) | Plant litter microbial communities from Arlington Agricultural Research Station in Wisconsin, United States - UWRJ-L059-202B-1 | ecosystem: Environmental > Terrestrial > Plant litter >... | reverse complement strand
CGAAGAACTCCTTGATCGCGGCGACGACGGGGCGCACGTTGATCAGGGTCTGCGGGGTGATCGCTTCGATGTCCTGCGTGGTCATGCGCTCGCGGACGACGCGCTCCATGCGGGACAGGCCGGTGCGGACCTGGTTCTGGATGAGCTCGCCGACGGCGCGGATACGACGGTTACCGAAGTGGTCGATGTCGTCGATGTCGATGCGGATGTCCGTCTCGACGCCGTCGCGCGTGCCGCGGATCGTGGTCTGGTTGTCGTGCAGCGCAACCAGGTACTTGATCGTGGCGAGGATGTCCTTCAGCGTGAGCACGGAGTCGCTCAGCGGCGCCTCGAGGCCCAGCTTGCGGTTGATCTTGTAACGACCAACCTTGGCCAGGTCGTAGCGCTTGGAGTTGAAGAAGAAGTTGTCCAGCAGCGCACGCGCGGCCTCGGCAGCAACCTGCTCGCCCGGGCGCAGCTTGCGGTAGATGTCCTTGAGGGCTTCTTCCTTGGTGAGGATGTTGTCCTTCTCGAGGGTGAGTTCGATGGACGCGAAGCCCTTGAACTCCTCGAGGATCTCTTCGGAGGTGAGTCCGAGAGCCTTGAGGAACACCGTGACGGACTGCTTGCGCTTGCGGTCGATGCGAACGCCGACCTGGTCGCGCTTGTCGATCTCGAATTCGAGCCAGGCACCACGGCTCGGGATGACGCGGGCGGAGTAGATGTCCTTGTCGGAGGTCTTCTCCTGCTCACGGTTGAAGTACACACCCGGGGAACGCACCAGCTGCGACACGACGACACGCTCGGTGCCGTTGATCACGAAGGTGCCCTTGGGGGTCATCAGCGGGAAGTCGCCCATGAACACGGTCTGGGTCTTGATCTCACCGGTGAGGTGGTTCATGAACTCAGCGTTCACGTACAGCGGTGCGGAATAGGTCTTGCCCTTTTCCTTGCACTCGTCGATCGTGTACTTCTCCGGCTCGAGCTCCGGGTTGGTGAACGACAGCTGCATCGTTTCGCTGAGGTCTTCGATCGGAGAGATCTCCTCGAAGATCTCGTCGAGGCCGGTGCGGGCGTTCAGGTCGTGGCGACCGGCAGCCTGGGCCTCGGCGAGGCGAGCTTTCCAGATGTCGTTTCCGACGAGCCAGTCAAAGCTCTCGGTCTGCAAAGCCAGCAGATCGGGAACCGTGAGGTTGTCGGTGATCTTTGCGAACGAAAGACGGCCAGCGGCTCGTCCGTTCTTGGGTGAATTGGTGGTTGCGTTGCGCGCAGCAGCCAAGGAAGTAACCTCCGTGGACCCCGTCAGGTCTAATCACTGTTAGTAATTTGGGATGGACTCCGCAGATCCTGAGCAGGGATGGCCGTCCGCGATATGAGGACATCCGGCTCAGAAATGTGCTGCAAGGTGGCTTGAGCACGCAAAGCCGACCGCAATATGAAGGCAGAGTTAAATCTGGGAGCGCAAAGGTCAACTATATGCCCTTGACACGCTCGTGTCTACTGGAATGTTGACCTTCGTCAAATTCTCAGGTATAACCCGGTTTCGACGAGCCGACTGGAGCGGCTGGGCGGCATCGCGGGTTGCTCCATTGTGCACCATCCGGCTGCAGGATGTGGCGAGCTAGCGTGGCGCGTCCCGCGAGAGCGGCCGTGTGGCTGCCTCCGCCGCGGGAGGTGACCGTTGCGCCGCTCTCGCGAGATGTGTGCCGGGGACTGGGGGCTGTCAGACTAAGGGGATGAGCAGGGGCGAGCACGAACATCCGACGATCACGCTGAAACTGAGCGGGCACCAGGCCGTGATCGAGCCCGATCGGTTCACCCCGGGCAGCTACCAGCTGGTGGTCGACGGCACCCCGCAGTCGCACGTGAACATCGACAACCCCGACGAGTTGTTCTTCGAGTACATCCAGCGCATCGGCCACGTCATCGACCTGATCGGCGACCCGGGCGAGGCCATCACGGCCGTGCACCTCGGCGCCGGCGCGCTCACCCTCCCCCGGTACGTGGAGGCCACCCGGCCGGGCTCACGGCAGCAGGTGGTGGAGATCGAGAGCGACCTCATCGACTTCGTACGCGCCGAACTGCCCTGGGACAAGCGCGCCAACCTGCGGGTACGGCACGGCGACGCCCGCGAGGTGCTCGGCAAGCTGCCCGCCGGGCTGCACGGCGCGGTGGACCTCGTGGTCGTCGACATCTTCTCCGGCGCCCGCACCCCGGCGCACGTGACCAGCCGCGAGTTCTACGAGCTCGCCGCGCCGCTGTTGTCTGCGCGCGGCGTGCTGGCCGTGAATGTGGCGGATGGGCCGGGTCTGGCGTTCGCCCGCGCCCAGGCGGCCACCCTGTCGGCGGTGTTCGGGCACGTGATCGGTCTCGCCGAGACGCAGGTGCTCAAGGGGCGCCGGTTCGGCAACATCGTCTTCGTCGCCGCACACACTCCGCTCGACCTGCACTGGGTACCGCGACTGCTGGCCGGCGGCCCGCATCCGGCGAAGGTGGTCGAGGGAGCCGAGCTCACCCAGTTCATGTCGGCCGCGTCGGTGGCCACGGATGCGACCGCCACGCCGTCCCCGCTGCCCGGCCGCACGGTCTTCCAGATCGGCAACTGAGCGCCGACTGTTCCCGAACCGGACAAATGGTCCCGGCGCAACGGGGGTGGATTCAACCTGAACCGGTTCTTCCGGTGAGGAAACATCGCGGCACACCCCCTCACCCAGCCGGCCGCGTGGCTGGGCCGGGTTACTCTGGAGAGGAAACCCGACCTCCAACGCGGCACCCCTCGGCCGCCCTGTCAAGGACACCATCCTGACCATCATCACTGGCTACGACGCCGTCACCCTCCGGGAAAAAGTCGACCTGCCCGCCGCCTCCGACCGCCTCAACGACCTCGGAAAGCTCCGCAGTCTGTCGGCCCTCAACGAGAAGGTCACGTTGCTTCGTCTGCTCGACCGCCTGGACGAGGCCTTCGAGATCGCTAACCAGGCCCTGCGCCAGGCCCGGTTCACCGGCGACCGGCAGGACTTCGTGCTGTGCCGCATCCGCCGCGCTCAGGTCATGCAGTTCCAGGGCAAGCTCGAGGAGGCCGCCGCCGAGCTGACTCAGTGCATTCTCGAGTCGGAGACCCACGAGTGGACCCTCACGGCCGCGTTCGCCCGGGAGACCCGCGGCAAGGTGCACTTCGACCAGCACGACCTCGAGAACGCGCACACCGACTTCACGGCCGCGGTGTTCCTCCGCGACAAGGCCGGGGCATCCCCGGACGATCTGGAGAGCGCGTTGATCGCGGTCGCCGTGGTGGAGTCGTTCATCGGCGAGCGCCGCCTGCCCCGCTGACCCACCGCCACGGCCACATCCGTCCCGGCGGGTGCGTAACTCCTGCAGAATTTCGCCGGCCGGGCCGATCTCGGGTGTTTCGCACGGTTTCGTGGCATTCTGCAGGAGTTATGCATCGAAGACGGGTTTGGGGCGGCGTGGTCGCCATTGGTGTGGTGGCGCTGCTGTGCGCCTGCTCGGCGAGCAGCCCACGGGCCAGCGTGAGCAGCTCCACGCCGGCCCAGTCCGAGACCACACCCTCCCCCACCGAAACGCCCGACGGCGCGCCCACGGACGCGCCAACGGATGCGGCTCCCCCGGCCGCTCCGGTGCCGGTGCGGCCGCTCGGTGAGCCCGTCGTGATCGCGTCCGGCCTCGATGCCCCCTGGTCGATCCTGCGGCTGCCGAACGGCGCCACCCTGATCAGCGAGCGCGACACCGCCCTGGTCCGGGAACTGTTACCGGACGGCAGCCTGCGCGACGCCGGCTCCGTGGCCGGCGTGCAGCCGAACGGCGAGGGCGGGCTGCTCGGCCTGGCCTATCTACCGGTGACGGACACCGATGTCAGCACCGACAGCGGGTGGGTCTACGCCTACTTCACCGGCGCATCCGACAACCGCATTGTGCGGATGCCGCTCACCGGCACCGCGGGCAGCGTCGGCCTGGGCCCGGCGGAGGACGTGCTCACCGGCATCCCCGCGGCCGGCAACCACAACGGCGGCCGGCTCGGCGTGGGCCCCGACGGGATGCTCTACGCCACCGCCGGCGACGCGGGCAACTCCGGCAACGCCCAGAACCTGGACTCGCTGGCGGGCAAGATCCTGCGGATGACCCCCACCGGTGACGTGCCGGCCGACAACCCGTTCGGCACCCTGGTCTACTCGTATGGGCACCGCAACCCGCAGGGCATCGCCTGGGATTCGGCCGGCCGGCTCTGGGCCAGCGAGTTCGGGCAGAACACCTGGGACGAACTGAATCAGATCACCGCGGGCGGCAACTACGGCTGGCCCGACGTGGAGGGCAACGGCGGCGCACCCGAGTTCATCGACCCGGTGCAGCAGTGGACCACCGCTGAGGCCAGCCCCAGCGGCCTCGCGATCATCGGCGACACCCTCTTCATGGCCGGTCTGCGCGGCGAGCGGATGTGGCGGGTCGATCCCTCCACAGGGGCGGTGGACGACTGGTTTGTCAACAGCTTCGGCCGGCTGCGCGACGTGGTGTCCGGACCTGATGGCACACTGTGGTTTGTGAGCAATAACACGGATGGCCGCGGCACCCCCGCCCCCGGCGACGACCGTCTCTACCAGGTGCAGGTGGGGCCCTGATGGCCGACCTCAAGCGGGTGCGCCACTGGGCCGACGCCCTCATCGCCCTGCACCTCGACCCCAGCTGGACCTTCGACTTCGACAACGCCAAGAAGCGGGCCGGGCTGTGCAACTTCACCCTGAAGAAGATCACGGTGTCGCGGTACCTCGCTGCCCGGTACGGGGACGACGAGATCCACCAGATCCTCCTGCACGAGGTGGCGCACGCGATGGCGGGCGCCCGCGCCGGTCACGGACCCGTGTGGCGCGGGGTGGCCGCCGGGCTCGGCTATGACGGCAAACGCACCCACGACGGTGAGATCGCCGACGACCTCGCCCCCTGGGTGGGGCGGTGCGCGGCCGGGCACACGCACTACCGGTATCGCCAGCCCACCCGTCCGCTGGCCTGCGGCCTGTGCGGGCGCGGCTTCACCACCGCCCACGTCATCACCTGGACCCGGCGCGAGATCACCCCGGCCGCCCGCCGCCAGGCCGCGGCCGCCGCGCGCTGAGCCCCGACCGGGCGCTCGAGCGGGCGCTCGACCGGGCTACTCGACGACCTGGAGGTCCTTCCAGAACGCGACGTAGCCGCTGTAGTCCTGGCCCACGCGGTCGAAGGAGCTCGGGGTGGGCGCCGGGTAGCTGAACGCGCCGTCGGTGACGCTGGTGGTGCCGTCGTTGACGGTGAAGTACTGGCATTCACCCTTCCACGAACACGTGTACGCGGTGTCGGTGGGGCTCAGAAGGCCCGCGGTGATGCTCGACGGCGGGAAGTACCAGTTGCCCTCGATTTTGATCAGGTCGTCCAGGGGTGCTTCGGCCACAATCGTGCCGTTGAGTACTGCCTTCATAGCGGGCTCCTTCGGTGTAGTCGTGCGGGGCCGCGCCGAGACGCACGCGTTCCACTGCCAACGCCGGTAATCGACCGGGCATTCCCGCCCCGCCGACGCAGCAACGAAACCGGGCGAGTCGCGGACGAGCTCAGGCGGGGAAGTCGAAGGAGGTCACGACGGTGATGCCCACAGCCGTGACGTCCCCAACTGCGCCGGCGCGCGCCTGGCCGGTTTCGGAGGCTGTGACAAGGTGCTTCACCGCGCGCTTGAGGCCGACGTAGCTCGCGGCAGCGGCGGCGGCCTCCGGTGAGCAGTGGTCGATCCCCCGCTCGGCGAGCGCGTCGATCACGGCGCCGGCGGCGAGCTGGTCCTCCATGGCGAAGCGGATGCTGCCGTCGGCACGGCGCTCCCCCACCGCGACGACCGCCACGGAGAACCTGTCGCCCTTCTCGGTCTGCCTGGCCAGCGCCCAGTCGGCGACGAGCGTGCTCGTGGCGAGGTTCGCGACGATCACGGTGTGTTTGGCGACCGAAGTGGGGAAGCCGAGCGCGGCATCCAGCGCGGGAAGTTCGTCGGCGAGCACGATCACGTCGGCGTCGGCGGCGAGGGCCTGGAAGCCAGCGAGACCCCAGTCGAATCGGACCTGGTACTTGCTCTGGGGCTGCGCGTCGCTCACCCGTTCAGAATACCGGGGATGGCCGGCGCGACGGGTCAGTGGGTGTCGTAGCGGGCGAGGGCGTCGGCGTCCGTGGCGTGGGTCATCGCCCGGCGGGCGCCGTCGAGCGCGGCGACCGGGTCGGCCTCGGCCTCGGCGAGGGAGAGCTGGCGTTCCGCTTCGGCGAGGCGGGTGCGGGCGTCGGCGCCCACCCGGCCGCGGTTGGCGGTGATGAAGTCCCGGGTGAGGCCGATCTGGCTGCGGGCGGCCAGCCGGGCGCCGACGAACGCCTCGCGGGCGTTGTCCAGGCGCAACTGCCGGTTGCGGGCCTCCGAGCGGGTCACGTCGAGGCCGTCGAGGGCCGTGCGCAGGCGGGCGAGGTCGGCCGCGGGGTCGCTCACCCGGTCGGGCCGGCGCAGCTCGGCGAGCACGGTGTCGGCTGCGGCGATCACCCGGTTCAGTTCAGCGCTGGCCTGGGTTTCCTCGTGCCGGTCCCGCAACGCGCGTGCCTCGGCGAGTTCGGTCTCCGCCGCGGCGACGGAAACGCTCAGGCTCGCAAAGCCCACGTGCAGCTGGTCCTCGCCCGTCTCGATGGCGTCGAGCAGGGTGGTCGCGGTGAACAGTGCCTGCTCGGCGGCGGTGACCTGATCCCCCACGGGTTCGGTCGCACCGTTGGCGAGGCGCTCGGCGGCGGCATCCGCGGCCCGGCGGCCCGCGTCGATCGCCGCACGGGCGCGCTCCACGTTGCCGCTGAACGGGGCGAGCGCCGCCGGGGAGTAGCTCGCGGCCAGTCGGTTCAGCGTGGCGGTGCCCCCGGCCAGCCGGTCGGTGGCCCGGTCGAGACGGCGCCGCAGCTTCTCCAGCTGCAGCGGCGCATTCTGTTCCACGACCCGTTTGGAGTCGAATTCGCGGGTCTGCGCGTTCAGCCGTGCGGTGGCCTCGTCGGCGAGCCGGGTGATCTGCTCGGTCCACTGCCGGGTCTCCTGCTCGGTGTCCGGTTCGGCGTCGTCGAGCTTCTGCTTGAGCGCGAATGCCTCACGCAGCTGGCGCTTGGACACCTCGAGGGCGGCGGCGAAATCGGCCGTGGCCCGTTCACCGAACTGCGCGACCGCGAAGCCGAGCTCGTCGGTGGCGGCCTCGATGAGGTCATCCGCTCGCACCAGGCTGATCGCGGCGGTGCGCGCCCGCTCGTTCACCTCGGCGAGATGCGCCGCCCGGATGCCGCGCGCCTTCCGCCGGGACGCCGACACGAGCAGCGCGATGACACCGACGACGACGGCCAGGACAATGACGGACGGGAGCCACCAGAGAGCATCAGTCATGCCGCCATCCTATTGAGCGAAGCTGGCCGAAGCCCCGGTGGCGACCGGCACGGACGCGTGTCACGAAGCGCCTCGCCGAGCCTCGGCAAGCTGGACCGACGATCAGGGACGAACCGAAGGTCGCGGGCAGGTCAGCGGCGGCGTTCGTCGGCGTTGGGGCGGCGCATCTGCGCACGGATGAGGTCGAAGTCGTGCCGGCTGATCTCCAGCAGGCCGCGGCGCAGCTGCCGGCCCCAGTCGGGGTCGTCGCGGGTGAGGTCGAGCACTTTGAGCAGCGGCCGGATCGATGCGGGCACGGCATCCGCGTCGTACTGCACCCGGCGGCGCCACGGCCGGTACTCGCTGCCGGAGTCGCCCACCTGCACCACCACGTTGTCGCTGACATACCCGATCGCGGTGAACTGGCGCAGCCGCTCACCCTCGAACTCGGTCTTCGGCGAGTAGTAGACCAGCCCGTCGGACTCGTTCATGCTCTCCAGAATGTCGCGGGCGGCGTAGTTCATCTGGGCCAGGCCCATGGAGACGCTCCGCAGCACGTACTCCTGCTGCACCACCCCGAGCCAATACCGAATCATTACCTACCAGTTGTACTGCATCGCCCCGACAGCACAGACTGGGTGAATGCGCGTACTGCTCAAAGAGATCCTCGACTGCACCCCGGATGCCGCCTGGCGGGCCCTGGCCAGCCCGGCCGTATTCCGCGAGGTGAGCGGCCCGCTCATGGGGGTGCGGTCCCTCGAGCCGAAGGGGTTCCCCACCCGCTGGTCACCGGGTGAGCACCCCGTGGCCATGAGCGGGCTCGGCGTGGTTCCGCTGGGCGAGCAGATGATCCGGCTGGAGATGCGCACCACCGCGACCGGCGTGCGCATCGTGCACGACTCCGGCAACGGCGTCTCCGGCGCCATGAAGGCCGTCACGCACTGGGACCACCGCATGGCCGTCTCCCCCGACCCGGCCGGCACCGGTAAGACCCTGTACCGCGACCAGTTGATCTTCTCCGCCGGGCCCGCGACCCTTGCCGTGTGGCCGGGCCTGTGGGCGTTCTGGCAGCTGCGGATGCTGCGCCTCAAGGCCTTGGCGCCCAGCTGGCGGTACGACCTGGGCGCCGATGACCCCGCATTCGTCGCCGCTGGCGCGGCCGACAGCCCTGCCGACGGCGCCGGGGCTAGCCTGAACCCATGAGCACAACCATCGGAGCCCTGCAGATCGCCGACTGGCGCCGCCGCGTGTTCGGGCTCTATGGCGGGGTTCGGCAACTCAGCGCGCGCAACCCCTCCGCCGGCCACGAGCTGTGGCGCTCCGGCCGCGACGAACTCTTCGCCGGGCATCCGGCGTCGCCGCTGCTGCCGGATGACCGCGCCGCGTTCACCGGCCTCACCGTCGCCGCGTACGACCCGGACTGGCGGTTCGAGGTGGAGGTGCACCGGGCCGAGGAACCGCACCGGATCACGGTGGAGACCGGCACCGACGGCGTGGTCCCGTTCGACCTGATCGGCACCGTGCGGTTGCCGTACATCGGTTCGCTCGACGTGTGGCGGTTGGCCAGTTACGCCGGTGGCCTGTTCCTGCCGCTCAAAGACGCCCTGGCCGGCAAGTCCGGCGGCACCTACGGCGGCGGCCGGTACCTGCTCGACACCGTCAAGGGCGCCGACCTCGGCCCGGGCACCGGCGACGACAGCCTGATCCTCGACTTCAACTTCGCCTACAACCCGTCCTGCGCGTACGACCCGATGTGGGCCTGCCCGCTGCCGCAGGCCGGCAACATCGTCACGGTCGACATTCCGGTCGGCGAGCTCTACACACCCAGGCACTAGAGGCGAAAGTCCCGGTCAACGTGCTTATGCGCGGTCGTTTCGGGGCCAAGCTTGACAGCATCCGCTAGAGTAGAACTACTTGTGAGTTCGTAGTTGCGCTCACTGCGTCGTAGAACGCCCTCTTCTTATTGATGGCCGCACGTGCGAGCAAGACTCTCACGGTTGTGCAGCCCGCTCGATTTCCGAATGAAACTTTCTTACGGCGAACGGATGTGCCCATCGGCACCTTCGCCATGTGAATCCTCCTGGCTCCGGCCGTCGCTTCCGCGATACCGGTTCGAGCGAGGAGACTGATGCCCGAAAGGCACCACTTTGTCTGAAACTTCCTTTGGCGCGCTTGGCGTGCCCGCTCCCCTCGTTGCCGTGCTCACCTCGCAGGGTATCGACAGCGCCTTCCCGATCCAGGTCGACACCCTGCCCGACACCCTCAAGGGCCGCGACGTGCTCGGCCGGGGCAAGACCGGCTCCGGCAAGACCCTCGCGTTCTCCATCCCGATGGTCTCCCGCCTCGGCGGCAAGCTCGCCGGTGGCAAGCGCCGCCCGGGCCGCCCGCTCGGCCTGATCCTCGCGCCGACCCGTGAACTGGCCACCCAGATCACCGCCGCGCTCAGCCCGCTCGCCGAGGCGTACGGCCTGAACACCACCACGATCTTCGGTGGCGTTTCGCAGAACCGTCAGGTCGCCGCCCTCAAGGCCGGCGTCGACATCGTCGTGGCCTGCCCCGGCCGTCTCGAGGACCTCATGAAGCAGGGCTTCGTGAACCTCGACTCCGTCGAGATCACCGTGCTCGACGAGGCCGACCACATGGCCGACCTGGGCTTCCTGCCCGTCGTCACCCGCATCCTGGACAAGACCCCCTCCAGCGGCCAGCGTCTGCTGTTCTCGGCCACGCTCGACAACGGCGTGGACAAGATCGTGCGCCGGTTCCTGCACAACGAGGTTCTGCACTCGGTCGACGAGGCCACCAGCCACGTCTCCGCGATGACCCACCACGTGTTCGAGGTCGACGGCGCCGATTCCAAGAAGGAGCTCGTCGAGAAGCTCGCTTCGGGCAGCGGCCGCCGCATCCTCTTCATGCGCACCAAGCACCACGCCAAGAAGCTGGCCAAGGCGCTCACCGACGCGGGCATCCCGTCGGTGGACCTGCACGGCAACCTGTCGCAGGTGGCCCGTGACCGCAACCTCGCCGCGTTCAGCGCCGGCACCGTCAAGGTGCTCGTCGCCACCGACGTCGCCGCCCGTGGTGTGCACGTAGACGACATCGAACTCGTCATCCACGTGGACCCGCCCGCCGAGCACAAGGCGTACCTGCACCGCTCGGGCCGTACCGCTCGGGCCGGCAGCGCCGGTGACGTCGTCACCATCGTGCTTCCCGCGCAGAAGCGCGACACCGACCAGCTGCTGCGCAAGGCCGCCATCACGGTGACCCCGCAGCGTGTCAACGCCAACTCCCCCGCCGTGATCGCCCTCACCGGTGACGTGGCCGCATACGTCAAGCCGGTGCCGCGCGTCGAGCAGCCGCACGGCCAGTCCCAGGGCGGCCGCTCGCAGGGCGCCAACGCCCAGCGCAAGCGCGTCAACCGCGACAACCGCGACAACGGCGGCCGCGGCTCGCGCGACTCCGGTGGCCGTGGCGGCCGCAGCGGCGACGCCGTTGCCGCCGGCGGCGCCCGTCACGAGCGCGGCGAGCGTCCCGCGTCCTCCGGTCGCAGCCACGCTCCCCGCACCGGTGGCTCGGGCACCGGCGGCTCCGGCCGCTCCGGCGGCCTGCAGGTCGGCGGCCTGGTTCGCGGCTCCGGTTCCACCGGTGGCGGCGCCCGCCGCTCGGCTCCGCGCCGCGCGCAGGGCTAATCACCCCGCAGCATCCGCACAGCACCACCGCACGGCCCGTTCGGGCCGGCTCCTCCGAGAGCCGGCCCGTTCGTCGGTTAAGCCCGCTGCCGGCCGAGCGCGGGCTCCGCGCCGCCCCGCGGGTGGCGCGCCACCAGCGGAACGGCGCCGCACCCGCGTTCCTCGTTGTCGGCCCGCGCAGGACCTGCGAGCGCGGGGCGGGCGGGATGGTCCGGCAGGAGGGCCGGGCGGGGTTAGGGTCGAAGTATGAACACCGAAGTTGTTGTTCGGCCCGTCACCGAGACGGATGCCGACGCCCTGGGCCGCGTTCACGCGGCCTGCTGGCACGAGTCCTACGACCACATCCTGAGCCAGGCTGCCCTCTCGCAGCTGCACCCCGAGCGCCTCGCCCAGATGTGGCGCCGCTTTTCTTCGCAGGGCCCCGGTTTCCGCCACGTGGTGGCCGAGATCGACGGGGAGATCATCGGCTTCGCCGGCAGCGGCCCCGGTCGTGACGCGGGGGCGCCCACCGAGCACGAGCTGCACTTCATCTACCTGCTGCAGGCCCATCAGGGCAGCGGCGTGGGCCAGGCCCTCTTCGACGCCGTCGTCGACCCCGGCCCCACCTACCTCTGGGTTGCGGCGGACAACCCGCGTGCGCACCGGTTCTACGCCCGCAACGGCTACCTGCCCGACGGCCAGGAGCGCACCGAAGAGGTGCTCGGCGAGCCGTTCCGCGAGGTACGCCTCGAGCGGTGACCGTCGGCATCCGCTCAGACCCGGCCAGCCCATAAACTGGGCGGATGCCTACGATTCCCGTCATCCTCGACGTCGACACCGGCGTCGATGACGCCCTCGCGATCCTGTTCGCCGTCGCCCACCCCGATATCGAGGTGCTCGGCATCAGCTGTGTCGCCGGCAACGCCTCGCTCGAACGGGTGGTGGAGAACACCCTCCGAATTCTCGACGTGGCCGGCGCCGGCGACATCCCGGTGGCCGCCGGTGCCCGCCGACCGCTGATCTCCCCGGCCCGCAGCGCGTCGCACGTGCACGGCGAGGGCGGCCTGGGCACCGTGCACCTGCCGCCCGGTGACCGCACGCCCGCCCCGGTGCACGCCGTCGAGCTGATGCGCCGGCTCATCACCGACAGTCCGCACCCGGTGACCCTGGTGGCCCTGGCCCCGCAGACGAACCTGGCGCTGCTGCTGCGGCAGTACCCCGACCTGGCCGACAACATCGAGCGCATCGTGTTCATGGGCGGCTCCGCGAGTGTGGGCAATGCCACGGCGGTGGCCGAGTTCAACGTGTGGCACGACCCGGAGGCGGCGGCGATCGTGCTGGATGCGGGCATCCCCACGTTCATGTACGGGCTGGATGTCTTCAACCAGGTGAGCGTGGACCGCGACGTGGCCGCAGCGCTCGAGGCCGGCGACTCGGCCTACGGCAGGGTCGTCGGGGCGCTGCTGGCGAACCGGGTGGCCCGCAGCCAGAACGGCGCGGCCGAGTATTCCGGCCTGATCGGCGACGCCGGCGCGCTCTGCGCCCTGGTCGACCCGCAAGCCCTGGAGACCCAGCTGCTGCCCGTGCGGGTGGAGCTCACCGGGTACGGCCGCGGGCAGACCATCGTGGACCGGCGTCGCCGGGTGGGCGAGGACATCGTGCACGGCACGGCCGGCAGCTGGGAGGTCGCCGAGGTCGCCCTCGACGTCGACGCCGCGCGCTTCACCCGCCTCTTCCTGAACACCCTGGGCCTCTAAGCCACCCGAACCGTGAGCAGGGCACCCAAAACACGCCCCGGGTGGGGTTCAGCTCACGGCTCGCGGAACGGGGAGGAGCGCTAGCGCAGGGCGCCTACCGAGGCCAGGGCCATGCGCAGCAGGCTGCCGCGGCCGCCCTCCAGCTCGGCCGAAACCGCGTCGGAGCCGGCCTCTTCCGGGGTCATCCAGGTGAGCTCGAGTGCGTCCTGGCGGGGGTCGCAGGTGCCGGTCACGGGCACGACGTAGGCCAGCGACACGGCGTGCTGGCGGTCATCCGTGAACGCGGTGATGCCCGGCATGGGGAAGTACTCGGCGACCGAGTACGGCACCGGGCTCGGCGGCAGCTGCGGGAACGCCATCGGGCCGAGGTCCTTCTCGAGGTGCCGGAAGAGCGCGTCGCGCAGGGTCTCGCCGTAGAGCACCCGGCCGGAGACCAGCGTGCGGGTCATCTTGCCCTCCGGGGTGGCGCGCAACAGCACACCGACCTCGACGACCTGGCCCAGACCATCCACGCGCACGGGCACCGCCTCGACGTACAGCAGCGGCAGGCGCTGACGGATCTCGGCGAGTTCGACGTCGGTCAGCCAGCCCGGGTTTGTGCTGGGCGGCGGAGCGTCGTCCCCGCTAGGCGTCCAGTCCGGATCGGGGTCAGGTGTGCGCACGCTCATACCTCATTGTGTCCCACCTGCACCTCGGATGCATCCCAGCCCGCCGCCGAGCCGTGAGAACGGCCCCCAGATCGGCTCGTTTTGGGGGTCCTGCTCACGGTTCGCGGGCTGGCGTCGTGGCGTGGAAGGATTGGGGGATGGAGATCAGGCCCGCAACGATCGACCCGGCCGCGGTTCTGTGGTCGGCCGCGCCGGCCGACCGCGTGGACCGGCCGCTGCTGCTCATCCTGCACGGCTACGGCTCGCACGAGGGTGACCTGTTCTCGCTCGCGCCGCACCTACCGCTGCAGCCGACGATCGCGGCACTCCGGGCACCGTTGCCGGCCGGGCAGGGCTGGTCGTGGTTCCCCATCGGCGTGCCCGGTGACCCGGTGGGCGACGCCCTCGATGCGGCCGCGCTGGGCATCCTGGCCTGGCTGGACGACCTGCCGGAGCAGCCCACCTCGATCGGCCTGCTCGGCTTCTCCCAGGGCGGCGCGATGACGCTGCAGCTGATGCGGCACGCGCCGGAACGGTTCGCCTTCGCGGTGCAGCTGTCGGGTTTCATCGGCAGCGGTACGCATCCGGGCGACCAGCGGTTGGCCGAGATCCGGCCGCCGGTGTTCTGGGGCCGGGGCACGCTGGACCCGGTGATCCCCGAGGCGGCCGTCGCGCGCACCCAGGCTTGGCTTCCGGCGCACTCCACCCTCACCGAGCGCATCTACGAGGGGCTCGGCCACTCGATCGCGCAGGCGGAACTGGCCGAGATCGTCGCGTTCCTGCGCGAGCAGTACCCGGCGTCGCCAGCCTGAGGCCGGCTTCCGCAGCCAGCGCTAGAGCAGCTTTCGGCCGGCCTCTTCGTTCTGGGCGATCTGACGCTCGATGTGCGCCTTCTTGCGGGCCTTCTCGGCGTCGCGGTCCTTCACGCGGATCTGCTCCTCGCGCACCTCGAACTGGGTGGCCCGCTCGGTGACGAGCCACGCCGGCGGCTTCTGGAGCAGCGCCTGGATCTCGGCGGTGGTGAGGGGTTCGGTCGCTTCGCCGCGGGCCAGGCCCGAGATCGACACGCCGAGCTTGGCCGCGACGACCTGCTTGGGGTGCGGGCCATTGGCGCGCAGCTCGGTGAGCCACTCGGGCGGGTTGGCCTCGAGGGCGGCCAGCTCGGTGCGGGACACCGGTGCGGACTGGAACTCCTCGGGTGCTGCTTCGAGCAGAATCCCGAGCTTCTGGGCAGCCGTAGCCGGCTTCATGGTCTGGGGCTTCTTCTCGCTCATACTTCCAGCGTATAGCCTGAGAGCGGCACGCCTTCTGTTCGTGTGCCCCGAAACCAACAAGAGAGGATGCCGGTGACCTTTTCCATTGCCTTCGTCGCCGGGGTCACCCCCACCAAGTGGACCCGAATCTGGGAGTCCCGCCGACCCGAGGTCGAGCTCGAGGTCTTCCGCACCGGCCCGGCCGAGCAGGAGGCGGTGCTCCGCGACAACCGTGCCGACGTGAGCCTGGTGCGCCTGCCCGTCAACGAAGACGGCCTGAGCCTGATCCATCTCTACAACGAGATCCCGGTCGTCGTCGTCGCGAAGGACCACTTCGTGGCGGATGCCGACAGCGTTGTCGTGGCCGATCTTGTGGACGAGCACCTGCTGCAGGATCCCGACGACGTGCCGGAGTGGCGCGACGTGGCCGTTGAGGTACGCGACGGCAGCCGCCGGCCGCTGCCGACGATGCGGGACTGGGACGAGACCATGGAACAGGTCGCCGCCGGTGTGGGCATCGTCATCGTGCCGCATTCCATCGCCCGCCTGTACAGCCGCAAGGATGTCGTCTCGAAGCCGGTGGAGGACACCGCGGAGAGCCGCATCGCGCTGGCCTGGCGCACCGTGGACACCACCGCCGATGTGGAGGAGTTCATCGGCATCGTGCGCGGCCGCACCCGGGACAGTTCACGCACCAACGCGGTCTCCGCCGGCGACGAACCGGTGAAGAAGGAAAAGAAGACCGCGAAGGCCAAGGCCGCCGCGAAAGCCGTGCGCGCCGCCGCCGCCGCAGCCAAACCGGCCACCCCGCGCAAGACCCAGAGCGCCGGCCGCACCCGCAACTCCCCCAGCCCGCAGGCCGGGAAGCGCCGCGGCGGTCGCTGACCCTGCCGAGGCGGCATCAGGCGGGTTCGACCGGCTGACGCACCACGGTCTTAAGCTTCTCCGGCGCCGTGCGGCGCGGATCACCGAGGTAGACCTCGTGGTGCCGGCCTCGCTCCCGTAGGCCCTCGGCGGGCAACAGCTCGCCGTGCAGTCGGGTCAGCGCCGGCGTCTCCTCGACATAGGAGCCGACGTGCAAGAGCTGCTTGCACAACCCCTCTTCGAGCCGTTCGATCCGCACCCGGTCGAGGCCCGGCAGCACCTTCTTCTTGGCCCGCGCGGCCGTGATGGCGTCGTCGACTTCGGTGTCGCTCACCCAGTCGGGCAGGCTGATCAGCATCGTCCACCCCCAGGCATCCTTGTCGCGGGCCGTGAAAACGGATGCGTCGTCGGCGTACCAGAGCCCCTCCAGCGGGCCGACCACCATGTCTCGGCCGGCCCGCTTGCCTGCGAATTTCACGGTGTACGCCACCGCGTAGAGCGCCTCGACGGCCTCCGCGTACGCCGGCGCGGTGTTCGGGTCGCCGTGCCCGTCGACCGCGAGCAAACGTTGCGGCGGCACGGTCACCGACTCCCAGTCCCGGTTCTTCGGCGCGTACAGGGCGCGGAGCTGGCGCTTCACGTCATAGGGCGCGTCCCCGACCGTCGTGGGTGTCGTCACGGCCGGGTTCAGTTCTGCAGAATCGAGAAGATGTTGCCGGCCGGGTCGGCGAACCAGGCGATCCGCGGCCCCTCGACGTCGCTGACGATGCCGCGCTCGTCCTGCTGGAAGCCGTCGTAACGCAGAAACTCGACTCCACGTTCGGCGAGCACGTCCACGGCCTGGTCGATGTCGTCCACCTCCAGGTTGAGGATGGTGAACACGGCCGGCTCGTGGTCCTCCTTGGGGTAGATGAAGATGTCGGCCCCGCCGGGCAGGGTGAGGCGGAGCGATCCCATCCCACCGTCGCCGACGTCGAGGCCCAGCACATCCCGGTAGAACGTGCTCGCGGCCTCAATGTCGGGCACGGCGAAGCCGCTGAAACCGTTCCTATAGGTCACGCGTGTTGTCGTGGACATGGTCGTCTCCTTCTGTCGAATCATTCCTGGCCGATAGCGATGATGTTGCCGGCCGGGTCGGCGAACCACCCACCCGTCGGCATCCCTTCCCCGCGCGCGATGCCCCGGTCGTCCTGACCGAAACCCTCGTAATGGAGCATTTCCACGCCACGTTCAGCCAACGCATCCACGGCCTGCTCGATGTCGGGGACCATGAGATTCATGACGGTGAACACCGCCGGCTGGTAGTCCTCCTTGGGGTAGACGAACACCCCGGACCCGCCGGGCAGGGTGATCAGCAGCATGCCCATCATGTCGGAGATGTCCAGCCCGAGCACCTCCCCGTAGAAGCTGCGAGCGACCTCCAGGTCCGGCACTGCGAATCCGCCGAATCCGCGCTGAATCGACAGTGTCGTTGTTGTTGCCATGATCGATTCCTTTCCTCCGGTGTTGCCTGCACGATCAGCGGGAGGTGATCGAGGCGAACTTGCGGATGCACAGGGGCACGAAGACCACGATCAACACCACCACGCCAATGAGCACTGTAGTCACGGGGTTCTGCAGCGTCCAGACATCCGGCACCGGCGCGCTGCCCTCGTTGCCGAACAGCTCCCTGGCGGCCTGCACCAGCGCAGAAACCGGGTTGTATTCGGCGAAGGTCTTCAGTGCACCCGGCAGCGTCTCGATCGGCACGAAGGCGTTGGAGACGAAGGTGATCGGGAACAGGATGATGAAGGAGGCGTTGTTGATCACTTCCGGCGAGCGAACGCTCATGCCCAGCAGCGCCATCACCCAGCTGAACGCGTAGCTGAACAGCAGCAACAGGGCGAGACCGGCGAAGAACTCCCCCACCGACGAGTTCACCCGCCAGCCCACCAGGAAGCCGGTGGCCATCATGATGATCATCGAGATGGTGTTCAGTACGAGGTCGCCGTTGGTACGGCCGACGAGCACGGCGGAGGAGCTCATCGGCAGGCTGCGGAAGCGGTCGATGATGCCGTCCTTCAAGTCCTGCGCCATGGCGGAGCCGGAGAAGGTGGAGCCGAACACCACGGTCTGGGCAAAGATGCCGGCCATGAGGAACTGCACGTAGTCGGTGCCCTGCACCGCAATCGCCCCGGCGTAGACCTGGCTGAACAGCAGCACGAACATGATCGGTTGGATGACCGCGAATACGAGCATGTCGGGGGTGCGCTTGATCTTGATGAGATTGCGCTTGGTGGTCGTCCAGCCGTCCGAGAACCAGAGCGACAGCGGGTTCCAGTTCGGCGGGGCGATGAGGGGCCGTTCGGCCGTTGTCGTCATTTCACCTTCTCCAACTTCTCGTCTTCGTTCTCGTCGGCGGCCTTGTCTGCCTTGTGCCCGGTGAGGCGGAGGAACACGTCGTCCAGGGTGGGTCGCCGCATTCCCGCGTCGTGCAGCTCGATGCCGCCGCTGCGGAGGTCGGCGAGCACGTGCTGCAGCGCCGGTGGGCCGTCGGTGACGGCCACATCCAGACCACGACCGTCACTGTTGATCTGCGGCTCACCGGCGCCGTAGCGGGCGAGCACCTCACGGGCCGCCGGGGCGTCGGCCGCGTCGACCAGGGCGATGACCACCCGGTGACCGCCGATCTGCGCCTTCAGTTCGTCGGAGGTGCCCTCGGCGATGACCTTGCCGTCGTCGATGACCGCGATGCTGTCGGCCAGCTGGTCGGCCTCTTCGAGGTACTGAGTGGTGAGCAGCACCGTGGTGCCGCTGTCGACCAGCCGGTTGATCACACCCCACAGCGCGATGCGGCTGCGCGGGTCGAGCCCGGTGGTCGGTTCGTCGAGGAACAGGATCTTGGGGTTGAACACGAGCGCACCGGCCAGGTCGATGCGTCGCCGCATACCGCCGCTGAACCCTTTCACGGGCCGGTTGCCCGCCGCGGTGAGTTCGAACAGGTCGATGAGTTCCTGCGCCCGGCGGCGGGAGGCCGCGCCGCCCAGGTGGTAGAGGCGGCCGACCATTTCGAGGTTCTCGAAACCGGTGAGGTTCTCGTCGACCGCGGCGTACTGGCCGGACACTCCGATGATGCTGCGCACCGCCTTGGGGTTCTCGAGAACGTTGATGCCGTCCACCACGGCGGTGCCGGAGTTCGGCCTGATGAGGGTGGTGAGGATTTTCACCACGGTGGTCTTACCGGCGCCGTTCGGGCCGAGGATCGCAGTGACGGTGCCCTGCGGCACCGAGAGGTCCAGCCCGGCCAGCGCGTGCACCGGTCCGGATTTGGACTTGTAAACCTTGGTGAGCCCGGAGGCTTCGATGAATGCCATAGTGTTCCCCTGCCGAATATGAGATTGGGATGGGTCGGCCTAATGTGTACGATGTCCACATGTAAGATTCCATGTTAACCAGACGGAGGCGGCGTGGCAACGGGTGTCAACGAATCTTCGGTGCGAACTTCGTACCGGCACGGCGATCTGCGCCGCGCGCTCATCGAGGCGGGTGTCGACCTCGCCGGTGAGGGCGGTCCGGCCGCCGTCGTGCTGCGCGAGACGACCCGACGGGCCGGGGTGACGCCCAATGCCGCGTACCGACACTTCGCCGATCGACAGGCCCTGTTGGATGCGGTCTGCTCCAGTTGCCAGGCCCTGGTGGCACACAGCATCGAAGCCGACCAGGCCGTGATCACCTCACCGGATCCGGCCGAGGCCGCCAGGCTGAGGTTCCGTGCGGTCGGTACCGGGTACCTCCGCTTCGCCCTCGAGCAGCCCGGCCAGTTCCAAACCGCGTTCTCCGCATCCTCCGACATGGACAGCGCCACGAGCTCCGCTCGCGCGGGACAGAGCGGCCTCACCCCGTTCCAGCTTCTCACTCAGGCGCTCGACACCCTTGTGACCGTGGGTCTGCTGCCGCCGGAGCGGCGCCCGGCGGCCGAGTTCCTGGCCTGGTCGGCCGTGCACGGCCTCGCCGAGCTCTTCATCGACGGGCCGCTCCGCGCCCTTCCGGACGCGGTGAAGCAGACCCTGATCGTGCGGGTGATCGACATGGTGGAGAAGGGGCTCTAACCGGGTCCCGCCGCGGCGACGGGGCGCCCGGACCCTCGGGTCTCGACCATGGCGTTGCTCAGCCACGCCACCGTGATGTCCAGGACGACCCCGGCGCCGTCCGGCACCGCTGGGTGCAGGTCGGTGCTCTGCCAGGACAGGCGCAGGCCGTCCTCCGGATAGGCGGCCTCCACGGCGCACGTCGAGAGGTAACCGGTGCCGTTGGGCACCACAACGAGACAGACCACCCCTGCGCCGCCCCGCACGGCATAGTACGGCGAATCGGTCACCCCGTCGGCGTCGGCGTCGGTCCACCCCGCGGAGCCGAGGTAGCGGAAGGTTTCCGGAATGAAGGTCTCCGGCATCGCCACCAGCGGCACGTCCCGGGGGGTCTGCATCCGCGCGAAGACCTGCCCGATGAGCACGGGTTGATCGGCGGACGCGTCGGTCTCAGTGCCGCCCGATTGCCCGGTCCCGGCTTCGGACGCCGCCGACGGAGACGACGGCGTCGACGACTGCAGGGCCGCGGTGACCCCGCTGCCCAGAAGCACCCCGAGCGCCAGCGCAGCAGACAGGGCCACCACCAACGGCCGGCGTCGGCGCGGAAAGGGGGCCGGGTCGGGGACGGATCCGGCCGGCGGCGCCTGATCGGGGGTGCCGCCGACGCCGGGAGGGTCGTCGGGCCGCGCGTCGGCATCGGGCGGATCGTCCCGGCCGGCCGGGGGCAGTCGTTCGCTTGTCGCACCGGTTGCCGCGATCTCGGTCTGCAGGTCACGGATGGCCCTGGCCACTTCAGCGTCGCCGGCCGCGTCACCATCGGCCGCGAACGCACGCCACTGCAGGGCCTGCAGCCTCTCCTGTGGATCACCCTCGCGCGCCGGCTCTGCCACGACACTCCCGTCGTTGATGCGCACATCCTGCCACGGGCCGGCGAGCCGTGCTCGGGCACGGCGTGGGCTGAACGAAACACCTGGCGCTTCCGGGTAGCCGTCCGCCGTCCTTGGCGGGCCACCGCGCCGGTGGCAGGATGCCCGCATGAGCGCGACCGAGATCCGGCCAGACAAGTGGGGCGGGCCGCGCCAGGCCCGCTGGCAGCAGGCCGTGGACTGGCCGCTCACCGTCGCGGCGCTGGTCTTCCTCGCGGCCTATTCGGTCGTGGTGATCGCGCCTCTCGGCAGCGTCGCCTCCGAGGCCATCCGGCTGCTGATCCTGGTCACCTGGGCGCTGTTCCCGGTGAGCTACGTCGTGGAGATCGCCCTCGCCGCCCATCCCTGGCAGTGGGCGAGGCGGCATCCGGTCACGCTGCTCTTCGTGCTGCTGCCGCTGCTTCGTCCGTTACGGCTCTTGCGGGTCATCGCTCACAGCAGCGTCTTCCAGGCGTCAGCCGGCACGGCGTTCCGCGCCCGGGTGCTGGTCTATCTCACCGGGGCTTCGGTGCTGGTCACCTACATCGCCGCGCTGGCCGTGTTCGATTCCGAGCGCGGTGCCCCGGATGCGAACATCACCTCGTTCGGTGATTCGATCTGGTGGGCCGCGGTGACCATCACCACGGTCGGGTACGGGGACTTCACGCCGGTCACCGTGCGCGGACGCATCATCGCCACGGCACTGATGCTCGGCGGCGTCGCGGTGCTCGGTGTGCTCACCGCCACGCTGTCGTCGTGGATCGTGCAACGGGTCGCCGGTCTGGAAAAGGAGCGCTCCCACACCGAATAGGGCCAGCGAGGCGGGAATGATACACTCTCCCAATACCCTTAACGAACCGCTGTGCCATTTTCAGTTGCGTGCTGTACCCGGTGACTTGCCCCGGGTGCGTCGAATCGACTGATCCAGTACCGCGGTGGAGCACGTCCGCGCCCCGCGCTGACGAGCGGGTGATACGTCAACCACGCTCAAAGAATTATGAGGCTGCATCAGATGATTTTCGAAGTCGGCGAGACCGTCGTCTATCCCCACCACGGCGCAGCAACGATCACCGCGGTCGATACCCGCACGATCAAGGGTGTCGAGAAGCGGTACATCACGCTGACCGTGCACCAGAGTGACCTGGCCATCAACCTTCCCATCGACAACGCCGAGCTCGTCGGTGTGCGCGACGTCATCGACGCCGCCGGTGTCGAGGCCGTCTTCGATGTGCTCCGCAGCGATGTCGAGGAAGAGCCCAGCAACTGGTCGCGCCGCTACAAGGCCAACACCGAGAAGATGGGCAGCGGCAGCGTCTACCGCGTCAGCGAGGTCGTGCGCGACCTGTGGCGCCGCGACCGCATCTCCGGCGTCTCCGCCGGTGAGAAGCGGATGCTCATCAAGGCCCGCCAGGTGCTCGTCTCCGAGCTCGCGCTCGCGCAGAAGTCCACCGAAGAAGAGGCCTTCGTCACCCTCGACGACGTGCTGAACGCCAGCGTCGCCGAAGTCGCCTAACCGACTACCCCTGCTGCGCCGTCGGATGAGCAGCCGCACGGCCCCCGGGCGACAGGTGTCGCCCGGGCCGGTGGCCGCGCTGCTCGCGGCGGCACTGGCGGTGCTGCTAGTGGCCCTGTCCGGGTGCGCCGCGCCGGCATCCGGGCCTGCCCTGCCACCGGCCGGAGGCGGCCTCGACTACCAACTCGGCGGCGCCTACGACCCGCCCGCCGGGGTCGACATCGTTGTGCGCGACAGCACCGAGCCGCCCGCCGCCGATCGGTACTCGATCTGCTACCTCAACGGTTTCCAGAGCCAGCCCGCGGATTCCGCGCGGTTGTTGGCCGACGCCCCCGAGCTGATTCTCACCGCTCACGGCGGCCCGGTGCGCGACGAGAACTGGCCGGACGAGCTCCTCTTCGACACGAGCACCCCCGCATCCCGTGCCGGCATCGCCGCGCTGCTGCTGCCGTTGATCTCGACGTGCGCCAGTGACGGTTTTGATGCGGTGGAGATCGACAACCTCGATTCGTATACGCGCTCGGCCGGTCTGCTCACGGCCGCGGACAACCTCGCCCTGGCGGCACTCCTCGTCGATGGTGCCCACAACGCCGGCCTGGCCATCGGTCAGAAGAACGCCGCCGACCTGGCCGCCGAACTTGCTGGCAGGTTCGACTTCGCCGTCGCCGAGGAATGCGACCGGTGGCAGGAATGCGGGTCGTACACCGCGGCTTACGGCGACCAGGTGCTGGCGATCGAGTACTCGGATGACCTCCGGGAGGACTTCGCTGCGGCCTGCGCGGTGCCCGACCGGCCGCGGTCGATGATCCTGCGTGACCGCGACCTCGTGCCCGCCGGCACTGCCGGGTACGTGTACGAACGCTGCTGACCCGGGCTCGGCTAGGCGGCCCGGCGCATACGCAGCAGCATGTCCAGCTTGCCGAACGCCTGCCGCCAGCCGACGGCACCCTTCTCGCTGAGTTCCTCCGGGAACGGTCCCTGCACGATACGGAGCAGCGTGCCGTCATCGTCGGGGATGAACTCGATAGTGAGGACCAAGCGGGTACCGTCCCGCACCCCGGGCATCCCCCGCGCGTCTTCGTACGAGACAAGCCGAACATTCTCCACCACCTCGGTGAAGACCGAGTCGACGGGTGAGGTAATCACCGGGTTCGTGTTGCTCACCATCACCAGATGCCAGAAGCCGCCGGCTCTGGGGTCGATGCGCACGCTCGAGCGCGGCACGTGGAACCCCAGCGGACCGAACCATTCGGCGAGTTGATCTGGGTCGGTGAAGGCTCGGTAGACCTGGGCGGGCGGCGCCGCAAAGTGCTGCTCGAGCCGCATCTGCGTGATGGTCTGGCTAGACATCATTCACGTCCTCTCCGGCATCGTGATGGTGCCGACACGTTGACTATGCGCGCACCCACCCGCTCTGGCAAGGCGTCTACGGAGCAGAAGCGGGGCGGAAAGACCGCCGGACCAATCCATCGGCGCGAGGGTGGCGAACCAGTGGTGCGAGGCGATCCGGCCTCCGGTCACTCACCAGGAGCTTCCCATGCGATTCATCCCCACCAAGGTGCACGCCGTTCTCGACTACGTCGTCGCCATCGCCCTCATTCTCGCCCCGACCATCTTCATGTTCGAAGAAGTCGGCGGCGCGGCCGTCATCATTCCCCGCGTCCTCGGCGTCGGTCTCATCATCTACAGCCTCCTCACCCGGTACGAGCTGGGGCTGGTCAAGGTCATCGGCATGCCGGTGCACCTCGTCTTCGACGTGCTGGCTTCGGTATTCCTGATCGCTTCGCCGTTCCTGTTCGGCTTCGCCGACGAGGCCCCGAACGCGTGGGTTCCCCACATCGCTGTCGGTATCGCCGTGATCCTCGTTGTTCTGTGCTCCAAGAGCCAGCCCGGCGCCAGCGTGACCGGCACCCGCACCACTTCCCGGGCCGGCGTCGCCTAAGCAGCACCCGAACCCGACCCCTGAGTGGCCCATTTTGCTCGCGCAGCACTCGCTACGTCGGGCGAAAGTGGGCCACTTTGCGTCCGGTCAGCGCTGGGGGCGCATCAACGGCCAGAGCAGAGCACGCTCACAGACGCTCCACACCGCGCTGACGGTGAGGTACAGCGCCGCCGCCAACGGCACGAAGGCCGCGAAGACCACGCTGATCAGTGGCAGCCAACTGAGCGCCCGAGTCATGGGGGTGGACTGCGCCGGCGCACCCTGGGCCAGCATCAGTCGCCGACTGAACAGCTGCGCCACCAGCAGCACCACGAGCAGGACACCCCCGACCACGAGGTCGGTGGGCACCGGGCCGGCGCCCCACCCGGTGAGGATGCTGGTGCCCAGCGGACTGCCGAACAGCCCACCGGCCAACAACTCGTTGTCGTGCCCATTGATGGTGCCCATCACGAACAGTCCGTAGACGATGGAGAGCACCGGCGCCTGAATCAGCAGGGGCAGGCAGCCGGCCAGCGGGGACGCGTTCTCGGCCGCGTACAGCGCCATGGTCTCCCGCTGAAGGCGTTCGGGGTTGCCGACATACCGGCGGCGCAGCTCGGCCAGGCGCGGCGCCAGGCGTTGGCGCATGTGTTGGGCGCGCGCCTGAGACACCCCCACCGGGATGAGCACCAGGCGCACGGCGAGGGTGAGTACCACGATGGCCAGGGCCGCCGCGTTCGCCGCGGTGAGCGGCATGAGGATCAGGGTGAGGTTGTGCAGAACGGCGTAGGCCGCGTCGAGCACGGCCGCGATGGGGCCGAAGGCATAAATGTCCATGGGAGTCTCCCGGTCGGAATACGGAAAATGGGAACCGTATGGTCGCGACAGGGAGGCGGCACCCGGGCGGGTGCGGCGTGCGAAGAGTCCCTAGGCGACCGGGAGGGCGCGGCCCGGGGCGCGCGGCTGAGGCTTGCCCGGCGCATCGGGAACGTTCTGGCCGACCTGGGACGCCAGTTCGGGGTAGGGCCGGGCCACCGGGGTGGGGGCGCCGGTGAGCACCATGACCAGGATCGCCAGCACCTGCTGGGCGGCGCCGGTGACGGCGACGGCCGAGGCGCACAGGGTGAATAGGGCCGCGAGGGCGAGCAGCTCACCGAAGCCGCGACCGCCCACAGGCAGGAGCGCCAGGCTGAAACTCAGGCCCGCGCCGAGGCCCAGAGCCACCGACAGCCGGGCCGTCGGTGACGCCGGCGTGCTCAGCATCCGTGCGCGCACACCGGTCCCCTCCCGCTCGTCGATCGAGACAACATCTGTGCGGCCAGCCTAACCCGGCCGGCCACGCCGGTGGCAAGGCCCGCGGGTCAGAGCGCCCGCATCGAGTTGTTGCGTTTGTCGACCGGCCACTCTGCCGCCAGCCTAGGCAGTGCACGGGCGCGACCGCTACCGGTACGCAGCCGGCCACCGGGTACGCTGAGCCCACGTACACCACCGGGACGGAGCGCTTTATGGCGAAGAAGAAGGCGGATGCCATTCCCCGCATGAACAAGAAACTGTACGAAACCGAGCTGCGCCGGCTTCAGGCCGATCTCGTCACCATGCAGGAATGGGTGCGCGAATCGGGCGCCCGGATCGTGGTGATCTTTGAGGGCCGTGATGCCGCCGGCAAGGGATCGGCCATCAAGCGGGTCACCGAGTACCTCAATCCCCGTGTCGCCCGGGTGGTCGCCCTCCCGATTCCCACCGAACGCGAGCGCGGTCAGTGGTACTTCCAGCGCTACATCAAGAACCTGCCCACCACGGGTGAGATCGTGCTGATGGACCGCTCCTGGTACAACCGCGCGGGGGTGGAGAAGGTGATGGGGTACTGCACACCGGACGAGTACCGCCGATTCCTGCACCAGGCCCCGCTCTTCGAACGGATGCTGGTGGAAGACGGGATCTTGCTGATCAAGTACTGGTTCTCCGTCTCCGACACCGAGCAGGAGGCGCGCTTCCGGTCCCGGCAGGAGGACCCGATGCGCCGGTGGAAGCTCTCCGAGACCGACGTGCTCTCGATCACCAAATGGGTGGACTACTCGAAGGCCAAAGACGAGATGTTCGTGCACACCGACATCGCCGAGGCGCCGTGGTGGGTGGTGGAGAGCGAGGACAAGCGCGCCGCGCGCCTCAACATGATCAGCCACCTGCTCTCCCTCGTGCCCTACGAGCACCTTGAGCCGCCGGTCGTGCACATCCCGCACCGGCCGCCGGCGTCGGACTACGAACGACCGCCGCGGGAGCTGAACCGGCCGGTGCCCGACCACGCCGCCCGGCTGACCGAACTGGCCAAGGAGAAGAAGACGAAGAAGGGCTAGCCGGCCGCTCAGGGCTGGGTGCGGGGTGTGCTGCCGAGCATCAGCTCGAGGGCCGCGTCGAAGACGCCGCTCATGTCGACCGAGTTGTCGTGCAACCACTGCAGCTGCAGGCCGTCGCTGAGCGCCGTCGCGGCCCGGGCCAGCACCATCGGATCGATGTCGGCGCGCACCGTGCCGGCGAGCTGGCGTTGGCGCACACTGTCGGCGAGGGTGCCCACGATCTGGTCGTACCGTTCGCGCACGTACTCGTGTGCCGGGTGCTCGGGGGCCTCCGCTTCGGCCACCAACCGGGAGTACAACTGCACAAGGCCGGGCACGCTGCCGTTGTGTTCGATGGTGCGGCTCAAGGTGTCGAGGATGTCGTGCTCGGCACCCTCGAACGCCGCCCGGTCATGCTCGTCACGTTCGCTGACGACCTCTGCCATCAGCTCCTCACGCGAGTCGAAGTAGTGCAGCACACCGGCCTTGGTGAGGTTCACCGCATCCGCGATCTCCTGCAACGACGAGTTCCGGTAGCCATGCTCCGCCACGACCGCGAGGGCCGCGTCGAGGATCTCACGACGCTTGGCGGCGCCCTTGGCATACCGTCGCGCCGGGCCGTCGTTGCTCATGCCGTCACCCTACCGCCGACCACGAGAACCAAAAACCTACCGACGGTAGGTTCTGCCTGTTAGGCTACCTGCACCGTCGCCAGAACCGGCGGCATCCGTGAGCGGGCATCGACGCCCGCTGAAAAAAGGACGCTCACCATGACCTACACCTCAGCGGCCGACACCGCTCGCCTCACCGCGCTGCTCGACCAGCTCACGCTCGAAGAGAAGGTTCAGCTGCTCACCGGCCGCGACTTCTGGACCACCTGGCCGATCGAGAAGATCGGACTGCGCCGGATGCTCGTCTCCGACGGCCCCAGCGGCGTGCGCGGCGAGGTGTGGGACGAACGCTCCCCCTCGCTGAACCTGCCCTCCGGCACGTCACTGTCGTCCAGCTGGGACCCCGAGATGGCCGGCCGGTACGGCGCCATGTCGGCCGTCGAGGCCCGTCGCAAGGGCGTGGACGTGGTGCTCGGCCCGACCATCAACCTGCACCGCTCCCCCCTCGGCGGCCGGCACTTCGAGGCGTTCAGTGAAGACCCCGTGCTCACCGCCGAGATGGCGGCCGCCTACGTGACCGGCGTGCAGGACAACGGCGTGGGCGCGACCCCGAAGCACTACATCGCCAACGACTACGAGACCGAACGATTCACCGCCAGCACCGAGGTCAGCGACCGGGCGCTCCGCGAGCTCTACCTGCTCGCCTTCGAGAAGTCGGTCACCGAGGCGCACGCCTGGCTGGTGATGAGCTCCTACAACTCGATCAACGGTGTCACCGCCACCGAGAACGACCTGCTCGAGACCCCGCTGAACTCCGAGTGGGGCTTCGACGGTGTTGTGGTCAGCGACTGGACCGGGGTGCGCAGCACCGCTGCCGCCCGCGCCTCGCAGGACCTGGAAATGCCCGGCCCCGACGGATTCTGGGGCCAGGCGCTGGTCACCGCCGTGCGGGCCGGCGAGGTCGCCGAATCGGACATCGACCGCAAGGTGCTGCGCATCCTGCGCCTGGCCGCCCGGGTGGGTGCCCTCGACGGCTTCGACGCCGTGCAGGCCGAGCCGGTGACCGTGGAAGACGGCATCGACTTCGCTCGTGAAGCATCGTCGGCCGGCAGCGTTCTGCTCCGCAACCAGAACGGCGCCCTGCCGCTGGCCGCCGAGTCCCTGCACACCGTCGCCGTGATCGGCCACAACGCTCTGCACGCCCGCACCCAGGGCGGCGGCAGCGCCACTGTGCTGCCGGAGAAGATCGTGACGCCGCTGGACGGCATCCGCGCCGCTCTGCCGCAGGCCGACGTGACCTACTCGGTGGGCGCCGTCGTGCAGAAGGGCATCGCCGAACTGCCCCTGGACACCATCGTGAACCCGTTGACCGGGGAACCCGGCATGCTGGTGCGTTTTCTCGACGCGGATGGCGCGGAGCTGTTCCGGGAAGACCGCCTCGCCACGGCACTCATCTACTTCGGCGGCGACGCCCCGATCCAGACCGCGCACACGATCGAACTGTCGATGACGTGGACCCCGACGGAGTCGGCGACGGTGCCGTTCGGCTTCGCTGCCGTGGGGCGCGGCCGTATCTCGGTGGGCGGTTCTGTCGTGCACGAGGGTGAGGGCCAGTCCGCCGGCGGCACCCTCGGTGCCAGCATGATGGCCCCGCCGTCGGTGGTCGCGGCCGTTCAGGCATCAGCCGGCCAGCCCGTCGACCTGATGGTCGAGTTCGACCTGAGCACCCGGGACATGGAGCTGCCGGGGGTCTTCGGCATCAACGTCGGCGTCGAAGCCGATGACTCCGATCCCGCCGCCCTGCTCGAGGCCGCCGTCGCGGCGGCCCGTGCCGCCGACGTGGCCATCGTCGTGGTGGGCACCAACGCGCAGGTGGAGTCCGAGGGCTTCGACCGCAGCGACCTGGACCTGCCCGGGCGCCAGGACGAACTCGTGCGTGCCGTCGTGGCCGCGAACCCGCGCACCATCGTGATCGTCAACTCGGGATCCCCGGTGCTGCTGCCGTGGCGCGATGAGGTGCAGGCGATCCTGCTCACCTACTTCGGCGGTCAGGAATACGGCAACGCCCTCGCCGACATGCTGTTCGGCCAGGCCGAGCCCGGCGGACGCCTGCCCACCACATGGCCGAAGGAACTGACCGACGTTCCCGTGCTCGACGTGACCCCGGAGAACGGGATCCTCCGCTACGACGAGGGCATCCACATCGGGTACAAGGCCTGGCTCAAGGCCGGCACCGAGCCGGCCTACGAGTTCGGCTTCGGCCTGGGGTACACCGACTGGGAGCTCGCCGACCTGACGGTGTCGCCCACGGTGTCCGCGGAGGCGGACGGATGGCTGAGCCTGAGCGTGACCAACACCGGTGACCGGGCGGGCAAGCAGGTGGTGCAGGTGTACCTGAGCCGCACCGACAGCACGGTCGACCGGCCCGTGCTCTGGCTGGCCGGGTTCGCGGCCGTCACGCTCGAGGCCGGCGCATCCGCGCTGGTCGAGCTGGCGCTGCCGGCGCGCGCGTTCGCGAACTGGGCCGACGGCTGGCAGTACGAGCCCGGCACCTTCGCCGTGCACGTGGGCACCTCGGTCACCCAAACCCCCCTAGAGGGCGTGGTCACCCTCCAAGCTCCCTAGCGAACACCCCACGAGAGCGGTCGTGTGGTCACCTCAGCGCGCTGAGGCGACCACACGACCGCTTTCGCGAGGTCGTTCCTCGGCCAGGAGGGCGCGGGCGGCCAGGCCGATGATGGCGCTGTAGGTGGGGTAGGCGAACCGCACGTGCGCGAGAGTGGCCACGTCCACCCCGGCAGCGATCGCCGTGGTCACCGACTGCACCACCTCGATCGCGTTCTCGCCCACCGCGTGCGCGCCCAGGATCAGATCCCGGCGCCGGTCGGTGATGAGCATCAGGAACCCGCGTTCGCGGTCGTCGATCACGGCCCGGTCCAGGCTCGCGTACGGCACCGTCGCGACCACGCAGAGCGGGTCGCGGGCCCGGGCCTCGGCCTCGGTGAGCCCGACGCCGGCATAGTCGGGGTCGGTGAAACCACCGGCCGGCAGCAGGTGGTGCGGGGTGCGCCGGTTGGTGCCCAGCACGGCGTTCTCGGCCGCCGCCTCACCCTCGAACTGGGCCGCCTGCACAAGCATGTCCCGGCCGTTCGCGTCGCCGACGGCGAAGATGTGCGACACCTCGCTGCGGAAGTACTGGTCGACGGGGATCGCCGAGCGCACGGTGGCCACGCCGGCGTTCGTCAGCCCCAGGTCATCAACATCCGCCGGCCACCCGGTGGCCATGATCACGGCATCGAAACCGCCGGACACCGATTCCCCGGCCGCACGCCAGGTGAGGGTGATGGAGCCGTCCGGCTGTCGCGCCAGCGATTCGACGGTGTCGATGCCGGTGAGCACCCGGGTGCCCTGCTCGCGGAACGCCGTGGTCACGGCCGCCGAGATGGCGGCGTCCGAGGCCATCAGGATGCGCGGCGCCACATCGAGCAGCGTCACCTTTGACCCGAAGGAGCTGAAGATGGTGACCAGCTGGGCACCGGTGTTGCCGCCGCCGATGACCGCGAGGCGTTCGGGCAGGGCCGGCAGGGTGAGCACGTGTTCGGGTACGGTGGCCAGCTCGGCGCCCGGGATCGGCAGGCGCCGCGAGTGGCCGCCGACACAGACCAGGATGTTGTCGGCGCTGATCTTGCGACCGGAGTCGAGTTCGACGGTGTGCGCGTCGACGAACCGGGCGCGGCCTTCGAGGACCAGGTCGATGCCGGCGTCGCTGAACCGCTCGGCCTCCCGTTTGAGCGCCCGCACCCGGTCGACGGACTCGGTGACCCTGGCGGCAGTGGTGCGCCAGTCGAAGGTCTGGATGACGGCCTCGATGCCGTACGTCTCGGCGGTGCGCACCTCGCGCATCAGCCGGGCCGCCTTGGCGAGCGCCCGGGTGGGCACACAGCCGGTGTTCACGCAGGTGCCGCCGGTGCGGTCGGACTCGACCACCACGACCCCGGCGCCCAGTTCGGCCGCCCGGAGGGCAGCCGCGGTGCCGGCGGGGCCCGCTCCGATCACGAGCACATCATAGTGAGAGCGCATACGAACCTCCTGGAAACCGGCGGATCACCGACTCTGCCACCGTGGCCTGAGAAACGCCCCTGACCAGCAGGTCCTGACCGGCAGCTAGTCGTGCCGCTTGGCCGCCCGGCCGGCCTTGCGCAGGGCTCGTTGCCGGGCGTCCTCCACCCTCATCAGCGTGCGGGTCTCGTCAAGATCACCGAGCAGAGGGCGCCACCAGGATGCGGCTGGGTTGGCATCCACCAGGATCGTGCGGATCAGCAGGGTGAGCGGGATCGCCAGGATGGCGCCGATCGCGCCGAGCACGATGGCCCAAAACAGCACCGACGCGAAGGTGAGTGACTGGCTGAGCGCCACGGCGTTGCCCACCACCCGGGGCTGCACGATGGACTGCACGACCGCGTTCACGATCGCGTAGATCACGATCACGGGCAGCGCCAGCTCCCACCCGCCGACGAGGAAACCGAACACCGTCGGCGGGATGATGGCGATGAAGTAGCCCACGTTCGGGATGAAGCTGCAGAGGAATGACAACAACCCCCACAGGAACGCGCCGGGCACCCCCAGCAGCACCAACGCGATGGCGTTCAACACCCCCTGGGCGATTCCGAGCAGGGTGGTGGCCACCATGTAGCGGCGCACGCTGGACGCGAAGTTCGTCAGCGCCTCGACCAGCGTCGGGCGGGAGGGGCGCAGCTGGTGCAGCAGGGTGGGCAGGTAGCCGGCGTCTGCCGCCATGAGGATGAGCATGGTGAGCACGATCACCAGGGCCACGGTGACGTTCGTGATGCTGCCGAAGACCCCGGAAACGACCGACACGAGGTTGCTCGGATCGAAGCTCGCCTCCACCGCCTGCACCTGCGCGGTGCCGAAGCCGATGCCGGCAAGCCAGTCGGACACGGCCGCGCCGATGTCGCTGATCTGGCTGGCGAACTCGGGCAGCAGCGCGGCGAACTGGCCGAGCGCGAGGCCGAGGGCGAACACGAAGGCGGCCAGCACGATGAACACCGTGGCCACCACCGACCCGGTCGCGAGGCCGCGGGGCACCCCGTGCCGTTCGAGTCCGCGCCGCACCGGGTGCGCGCAGATGGTGAGCACCAGTGCCAGGAGGATCGGCGCCGCGATGCCGGCGATCGCGGCCAGACCGAACACCACCACGGTGGCTCCGCCCAGGCCCACCAGGATCGACGTGCTGCGGTTGGCCAGCGGTGGCGGCGCCGGCACAACCGGGCCGACCACACGCCGGGCATTCCCCTCGCGGGATCGGGTCCTGGATCGGCGTCGCCACATGCTGAGCCCTTCCGCTCGCGGGTCGGTCAGGCACAGTGTCCTCCCCCGCATCCCGCCCCGGCGTCACCCGTTTCGGGTGAGCCGGGTGGCGTCAGAGCCCGGGGAGGTGCCGGATGTTGGACCGAGCCATCTGCACGGCCTCGCCGACACCACCGTTCAGCACGGTCTTCGACAGGGCCAGAGCGAAGCCCTTCACCTGCTTGGCGGTGACGTTCGGCGGCAGGGACAGGGCGAGCGGGTCGGTGACGATGTCGACCAGAGCGGGCCCGTTGTGGGCGAAGGCGGCTGTGAGCGCTGACCGCAACTGGGCGGGGTCCTCCACCCGCGTGGCGTGGAAACCGAGGGCCCCGGCCACGGCGGCATAGTCGACGGCGGGAACATCGACGCCGAAGTCGGGGTAGCCGTCGACGAACATTTCCAGCTTCACCAGCCCGAGGGTGGAGTTGTTGAACACCACCACCTTCACGGGCAGTTTCTCGGCGGCGATGGTGATCAGCTCGCCCAGCAGCATGGCCAGACCGCCGTCGCCGCTGATGGTGACGACCTGCCGCCCGGGGTACGCCGCCTGGGCGCCGATCGCCTGCGGAACAGCGTTGGCCATCGACCCGTGCAGGTACGAGCCGATCAGCCGGCGCCGCCCGTTCGGGGTGAGGTACCGGGCCTGCCAGACGTTGCCCATGCCGGTGTCGGCAGTGACGATGGCGTCATCGGCGACGAGGTCGTCGAGCATGGCGGCCGCGAACTCCGGGTGGATGGGCGTGCCGTGGTCGACATCCGTGTAGGTGCCGACAACGGCGCTGAGCAGCTTGTCGTGCTTCTTGAGGGTGCGCTCGAGGAAGGACCGGTCGGTCTTCTTGGTCACCCGGGCGGTGAGCGCGGCGAGTGTGGCCGCCACGTCGCCGTGCACCGGATGCGTGACGCTCACCCGCCGGCCCAGATGGGACGGGTCGGTGTCGACTTGGGCGATGACCACCTTGTCGCCGTCGGGCAGGAACTGTTCGTAGGGGAAGTCGGTGCCCAGCAGCAGGACCAGGTCGGCGTCGTGGATGCCAGCGTGCGCGGCTCCATAGCCGAGCAGCCCGGTCATTCCCACGTCGAAGGGGTTGTCGTATTGGATCCACTGCTTGCCGCGCAGACTGTGGCCGATGGGCGCGGCGACGAGGTCGGCGAAGGCCACCACCTCGTCGTGGGCGTCGGCCACGCCGGCCCCGGCGAAGATGGCGACGGTCTTGGCCGCGTTGATCGCGTCGGCCAGCGCCGAGACGTCGGCCGCCGCGGGAACCACGGTGGGCCGGCCCGGCAGCACAAAACGGGGCACGGAGCCCGCGGCCGCGAGCTCGGCGACGTCGCCGGGCAGCGTGATCACGGAGACCCCGCCGAGGGCGACGGCGTGACGCATCGCAGAGTTGACCACCTTCGGGGACTGCTCGGCGGAGGAGATCAGCTCCCGGTAGTGCGAGCATTCGACGAAGAGCCGGTCCGGATGCGTTTCCTGGAAGTAGCTGCTGCCGATCTCGCCCGTCGGGATGTGGCTGGCGATGGCGAGCACGGGCGCTCCGGTGCGATGGGCGTCGTACAGCCCGTTGATCAGGTGCAGGTTGCCCGGCCCGCAACTGCCGGCGCACACGGCCAGACGGCCGGTCAGCTGTGCCTCGGCGCCCGCCGCGAAGGCCGCGGCCTCCTCGTTGCGCACGTGCACCCAGTCGATGCCGCCCTTGGCCGAACCTCCACTGCGACGCACGGCGTCGACGACGGGGTTGAGACTGTCCCCCACGATGCCGTAGATGCGGCACACTCCGGCGGCGACGAGTTGGGCGATGAGCTGGTCTGCGACGGTCTGAGCCATCGGTCCAGTTAACCCCGGGCGATCCCCTCCGGGGTATCCCCCGAGTGCACGGTCAGCGAACTCCCAGCCACCCGTAACCGGGTGTTCGTCCAACGCTCATGCGGCTGCCTAAGCTCGAGGAATGAGCCTTCGCGATATTCCCCTGACCGACGCCACCGGGCGCACCGTCACCCTCGCCGACTATGCCGACACAGTCGTCCTCATTGTCAACGTGGCCTCCAAGTGTGGTCTCACCGTGCAGTATGAGGCCCTCGAGCGGCTGCAGAAGACCTACGGCGACCGCGGTTTCACGGTGCTCGGGTTCCCCTGCAACCAGTTCAAGGGCCAGGAGCCGGGCAGCATGGAGGCCATTCTGGAATTCTGCTCGACCACGTACGGTGTGACCTTCCCGCTGTTCGACAAGGTCGAGGTGAACGGCGCCGACCGGCACCCGCTGTATGCCGAGCTGACCCAGGCCATGGATGCCGAGGGCGCCGCAGGTGACGTCGGCTGGAACTTCGAGAAGTTCCTGGTCACCCCGGCGGACACCGTGCGCAGGTTCCGCCCCGCCACGGTGCCGGACGCTCCGGAGATCATCAGCGCCATCGAGTCCGCGCTGCCCGTTCCGGCCTGATCGGGGCACAGCGACTCAGACCCCCACGTCGCGCTGCCGGAGGGCGAGAGCTGCGAGAGCGCCGAGCACCAGGGCCGCCAGATAGAACAGCACCACGGTCCAGGCATCCGCGCCGTTGATCAACGGATCGTGGCCGTACGCCGCGTAGTAGGGCGACAGCGCGTGCAACCATTCGAGATCGGTGCCCTGGTTGCCGACGGCGTTGAAGACGTAACCCACCACCGCAACAAACGCCCCGGTGCCGATTCCCCATGCCCTCCGCCCGGTGAGGGCGCCGCCGAGGAGGGCCGCACTGCCGCACACCAGTGCGAGGCCGCCGAAGAGCAGGCAGGTGGACAGGAGGTTGGCCAGGTCGATGTCGAGTTCGGCGGGACCGTTCCAGATCATCACGATCACGAATGCGACGAGCGCCGGCAGCAGGATCTTGACGGCCAGCGCGGCGAACCGCTGGGCGGCGACCTCCACACGAGTGACGGCGTGGGCGAGGGTGAGCTCGAGCTGCCCCGATTCCTCGTCGCCGCCGAGCGCCGCCGCTCCCCAGCTGATTGCGGCGATGCTGATCAGCAGGAAGCCCACCAGACCGAAAAAGGTGGACTGGGTGTAGCCGGCGCCGGTGCCGATGTTCTCGTAGTTGATGGTGCGGGTCAGTTCGGTGGGCAGGCTGTCGATGAGGTCCTGCATCTGCGAGTTGCCGCTCATGCTCGGGAAGATCGGCAGGTAGAGACTGAGCGCGGCCGCGAAGCCGAGCGACCACCCCACCAGTGACCGACGGCTGTCGGTCAGTGCCTTGGTGAAGACCGGCAGCGGGGTGCGCCGCACCGTCGTGGTCATGGCCCGGCGCCCGGCGCCGAATACAGCCGCAACACCGATTCCTCCAGGTCCGGCTCCTCCACCACCAGGTCGGTCAGCCGCAACGTGGCGATCACGTTCACAAAGGGCGAGATTCCGCCGGTGAGCACGGCCGTGGCCTCGGCGCCGGCCGCCGTGGGCCGGCAGTCGACCTCCTCCATTCCCGCCAGCGGCCGCAACCTGTCGTGCAGTTCCCCGGCGGTGACACCGGACGCGCTCAGGCGAAGGTGGCGGATGGCGGAATCGCGCAACGCATCCACGCCGGCGACCGTGATGATCCGGCCGTTGCGCAGGATGGCGACCTCGTCGGCGGCCTGTTGGATCTCGCTGATCACGTGGGAGGAGAGGAACACCGTCTGCCCGTTGCCCCGGGCCTCGCGCACCAGCCCGAGGAATTCCTGCTGCATGAGCGGGTCGAGCCCGCTGGTGGGTTCGTCGAGGACGAGCAGGTCGGGCTGGTGCATAAACGCCTGCACGATGCCGAGCTTCTGCTTGTTGCCCTTCGAGAGGGTGCGTACCGTGCGGTCGAGGTCGAGGGAGAACCGCTCCGCCAGCTCGTCGACGCGACCGGTGGCGACCGGGCCGGAGATATCGGCGTAGTGCCGGAGCAGCCGGCGGCCGGTGCTGCGCCCCTCCAGGGTGAGTTCACCGGGCAGGTAGCCGATGCGCCGGCGCAGCTCGGGGCCGGCGTTGCGCGACTCGGTGCCCAACAGGGTGGCACGGCCCGAGCTGAGCCGGATGAGGTCAAGGAGGGCCCGCATGATGGTGGTCTTTCCCGCCCCGTTCGGCCCGATCACCCCGAACACGCTGCCGGGGGCGACGGTGAAGCTCACGCCGTCCAGGGCCACCGTCCTGCCGAACGTCTTGACCAGGTCGACGGCTTCGATTGCCGGCTGGGACAAGCTTTCGGTCATCACAGTGGCGAGCTTAGGCAGCGCCGGGGACCCTCACAAGGTTCAGTCGCCCTGAGAGACCACGCGGTTGCGGCCGTCTCGTTTGGCCACGTACATCCGCACATCCGCTGCGCGCACGAGTGCAGCGCTGGTGTCGGCATCCGCGGGCGCGAATGCGACACCGAGGCTTGCGGTGACGGTGAGATCTGCGCTGATCGGTGACCAGTCGTGGGCAGCGATGGCCACGCGCACCTTTTCGCAGAGGCCGCTGACCGTGGCGTCGGCGACGCCCGGCACCACCAGGAGGAACTCCTCCCCGCCGATGCGGGCCACGGTTCCGCCGGGGATGCGCGTGACGGCGTCGGAGAGGATCTCGGCGAGCACCCGCAACACCTGGTCGCCCACCGCGTGGGTGAGCTCGTCGTTGATGCGTTTGAAGTGATCGACGTCGAGCATCGCCACCGCCACCGGGCCACCGCCCTCGCGCACGTCCGAGAGCAGGGTGGTGAGGTGTTCGTCGGCGAACCGGCGGTTGTGCAGACCGGTGAGCGGGTCGCGCTCGGCCATCTCCCGGTACCGTTCGCTCTCCCGGCGGGATTCGGCGGTCTGGAACATCGCCTCCAGGATGCTGCCCCGCGACGTGTTCTCATCGACGGTGAGGGCGAGGGACTGTGCGTGGTAACTCCGGTACGACTCGAACGCGCCCCGGTAGTCCTCGAGTTCGGCGAAGATCTCCGCCTGTTCCCGGGTGACCTCGGTGGCCCAGCGCGCCAGACCGTACTCGGTGGTGAGCGCCCGGCACTGGTCGACGACGGCCTGGGCCTTGCCGAGGCTGCCCTGCCTCCGGTACGTCTCGACGAGTGTCACCAGAGCGGCGGCGATGCTGTCGGGCAGGTAGTCGACGGGCTTGGCCTCCATGGCGGCCAGCAGGGTGGCCTCGGCCTCGTCGAGCCGGCCGGCGGTGAGGTAGACCCTGGCGATGGTGTCGCGGGCGTACATACCGATGGGGCGCTCGTGCAGCGCCGACAGCGCGATCAGGTTCTCCACCGCGGCGAGGGCGGCCTCCTGGTTGTCCGCCAGGTACTCGGTGTACGCGAGGTTGTTGATGATCGTGTAGCGGATGCCCGTCTCCGGGTCGTCGATCACCAGGCGCAGCGCCTCACCATACCGCCGGCGGGCCTCATCGAAGGAGCCGGACGACCCCAGGGCATCCGCCAGCGTCAACCGGGCGGCGGCGCGCATGAGCGGGCTCTCCGATGCGTCGAGCAGGTCGTTGGTGGCGACGGCGTGCTCGAGGGCCAGGACCCGGTCGCCGACTAGTTCGAAGATCGAGCCGAGCACCTCGTGGCAGCGGGATTGCAGGGTGCGGTCGCCGTGCTGTTGGGCCCAATCCAGGATGCGTTGCACGCTGGCAGCGCCCTGCTGCGGGCCGCCCCGACGGGCCATGATCGACGCTATCTGCACCTCGAGGCGCCGGTGCAGGGCACCGTGCTCGTCCAGGTTCAGTTCGGCCAACCACCCCTCAGCCGCGGCGAGGGCGACGTCCTGATCGATCCAGAACTGGCGTTCCACCCAGGCCAGACGGTCGTCGGCCGACGTGTGCTCGACCACCGCCATTTCGCCCCGTTTCTCAACAGGCTGAAGACGGCGTGGCCGCCCCACGGGGGAAATCCCCGGTGGAGTGAGCATATTGTTGCGCTCAGCCTAGCCGTCCACACAGCTTGTTTTCAGTCTTTCTCACCCATAGCGGGTGATCCAGAATGGGGCGGCCGTGATTAACGTGAACACCAGCCAAGGACTGTGACACGCTGCCCCCCGCGGCGGCAGGGCCTCGGCCGGAGCGCTGCAGAGAAAGGCAACGTCATGAGTTTCTGGTCGAGTTTTTGGGATTTCATTGGGTTCTTCTTTTGGACCTTCGTCTTCGTGGCGTACCTGTTCGCCCTCTTCGCGGTGATCAGTGACGTCTTCCGGGACCGCACCCTGAACGGCTGGGCGAAAGCCGCCTGGCTGATCTTCATGGTGTTCATACCGATCCTGACGGTGCTGGTGTACGTGATTGCCCGGGGCCGCAGCATGGCGGAACGTCAGGTGAGCGCAGGGATGGCGCAGAAGCGTGACACCGACGAGTACATCCGCTCGGTCGCCGGTGGTAATCCGGCGCAGGACATCGCTCAGGCCAAACAACTCCTGGACTCCGGGGCGATCACGCAGGGTGAGTACGCGGTCCTGAAGGACCGTGCCCTTGGCAACACTCAGGCGCGTTCAGACACCATCTGACGGCCGGGCGCCGGCGATGAGCGCCCGGACGAGGTCGAGCTCGGCGTCGTCGGCGAAGGCACCGGAGAGGCCGACGACGCTCGTGCCCGCGGCCAGGAACGCCGGGGCGTCCTGCGCGGCCACTCCACCGGTGGCGATGAACTTCGTGTCCGGGTAGGGGCCCTTCTGCGCCTTCACCCACGCGGCGCCGAGCACCGAGGCCGGGAAGGCCTTGACCCAGGTGAGGCCGAGGGCACGGGCCTGCAGGATCTCGGTGGCGGTGGCGATGCCCGGCAGGTGCGGGATGCCGCGCCGCGCGCTCTCGGCCACGATGACCGGGTCGAGGCCCGGGGAGACGGTGAACGCGACACCCACGTCGGTGGCGGCGTCGAGCTGCTCAAGCGTCGTCACCGTTCCGGCGCCGACGACGAGGCCACGTTCGGCGGCGGCGTCGGCCACGGCCTGCAGCACGGGAACGGCATCGATTGTCTGGATGGGGATCTCGACGTGCTCGACGCCGGCGTCCCAGGCGCGCACCGACAGGCGCACGGCCTCGGCGGCGGAGAGCCCGCGGAAGACGCCGATCACGGGCACCCGAAAGAAGTCACCGGAAAACCACTGGGTGATGGGCTGTTGGGTGCTGGTTGGTGCGGTCATGCGATTTTTCTCCTCTGGGTGTCGTGGGGTTCGTCGGCCTGGAGGCGCCGGCCGAGTCCCGGCCGGAAGTCCTCGCGGCTGCCCAGTGCCCAGGCCGCGCGGGAGTGGCCGCGCTCCAGGCATTCGGTGGAGCTGTCGGCGTTGATCAGGCCGGACAGATAACCGGCAGCGAACGCGTCGCCGGCTCCGACGGGTTCAACGACGTCCACCGTGCGGGCGGGCACCACGGTGATGGTCTCGGTGCCGTCGGCGGAGCGGGCGAACTCGGTCGCGTCGATCGAGGAGTCCTTGACCACCAGGTACGAAAGGTCGGGCAGTAACGCGCGCACGTCGGCCGGGGTGACGCAGCCCCAGAGCACGGCCGCTTCGTCCAGCCCGACGAGCACGACGGCGGCCTTGCGGGCCAGGGCGAGCAGCCGGGGTGCGGCCTCGTCGACGCTCCAGATTCCGGGACGGAAGTTGATGTCGAAGGAGACGACGGCGCCCCATTCCGCCGCGCTGTCGAGGACGTGCTCCACCAGTTCGGAGCAGGTTGCTGAGAGTGCGGGGGTGATTCCGGTGGTGTGAATCCACCGGGCGCCGGCCAGGGGCCAGCCGACGGCATCCGCGATCTTCAGCGTGGATGCCGCCGAGCCTGTGCGGTAGTAGAACACGCGTGCTCCGCTGCCGGTGTCGGGTTCCTTGAGATAGAGCCCGGTCGGTGCGCCGGCCGTGCGGCCGACCCACCGGGTGTCGACGCCCGCCCCGTTCAGGGCGTCGATGATCCTGGTGCCGACGGGGTCGGTGCCCACCGTGCTGGCCCACGCGACGTGGTGGCCGAGTTCGGCCAGGTGCATCGCCACGTTGGACTCGGCGCCGCCGGCGCCGAGGGTGAAGCCGTCGGCGGTGTGCAGCGGCACCGTGTTGGTGGGCGTGAACATGCCCATGGTCTCGCCGAAGCACACCACGGTGGGCTGGTCGGGGTGCGGCTGCCCGGTCATCACGTCACCGCTCCGATGTGCCACGGCACGAACTCTTCCTGGCCCACGTCGAACTCTTCGCTGACGGTCTGGGTGCCGCTGGCGACAGCGATGATCATCTCGAGAATCTCCGCGCCGACCTCGCCGACGGTCGCGTTGCCGTCCGCGATGCGACCGGCGTCGATGTCGATGTCGTCGCCCTGACGCACGAACAGTTCGGTGTTGGTGCCCACCTTGATGCTCGGGCTGGGTTTGCAGCCGAAGACCGAGCCGCGGCCGGTCGTGAAAACCACCACGGTGGCGCCGCCGGCGACGAGGCCCGTGACCGAGACCGGGTCGTAGCCGGGGGTGTCCATGAAGACGAGGCCCCTGGTGTCGATTGGTTCGGCGTATTCGTAGACGGCGGTCAGGTCGGCGTGGCCGGCCTTGGCCACGGCGCCCAGCGACTTCTCGAGGATGGTGCTGATGCCGCCGGCCTTGTTGCCCGGGGAGGGGTTGTTGTCCATGGTGCCGCCGTTGGCCGCGATGTAGGTCTCCCACCAGTCGATCCGGTCGATCAGTTTGTGGCCGACCGCCGGGGTCACGGCCCGGGCGGTGAGCAGGTGCTCGGCGCCGTAGATCTCCGGGGTCTCGGCGAGAACGGATGTGCCGCCGTGGGAGACGAGCGCGTCGGACGCCCAGCCCAGGGCCGGGTTGGCCGTGATGCCGGAGTAGCCGTCGGAACCGCCGCAGTTCAGGCCCAGAACGAGCTCGGAGATGTCGATGGGTTCGCGCGTGCGGCCGTTGATCCGTTCGGCCAAGGCCAAGATCTTCTCCACGCCGGCGGCGACGGTGTTGCGCATGCCGCCGGTCTCCTGGATCGACAGGGACTCCACCACGGTGTCGGCGGGCAGGCTGCTCTCGCCGAGCACCAGGCTGGTGGGGGTCATCTCGCAGCCGAGGCTGAGCATCAGCACCCCGGCGATGTTGGGGTGCCGGGCGTAGCCGTTGAGGGTGCGCAGCAGCACCTGGGCGCCTTCGCTCTCGAGCACGAGGCCGCAGCCGCTCTGGTGGGTGAGGGCGATGACGCCGTCGACGTTCTCGAAGGTGTCGAGGGCGCCGTGCCGGAATCTGTCGGCGATGAGCTTCGCCGTGGTGCCCGAGCAGTTGACCGTGGTGAGGATGGCGATGTAGTTGCGGGTGCCGGCGCGGCCGTCAGCCCGGCGGAAACCATTGAAGGTGCGGCGTTCAATTGGCGCCGGCAGCTCGGTGTGCACGGTGCCGAACTCGTGGGTGCGGGCGGTGAGGTCCATGCCGATGTTGTGGCTGTGCACCTGCTCGCCCCGGCGGATCGTGGCCGTGGCGACGCCGATGGACTGGCCGTACTTGTGCACGGTGGCGCCGGCCTCGAGGTCGGTCAACGCGACCTTGTGACCGCTGGGAACCGGAGCGGTGACGAGGAGGGTGCCGGGTCCGACGGGGAGGGACTCCCCCGCCTGGAGATCCCGGAGGGCCACGGCGACGTCGTCGCCGTCCGCCATGACTAGCACGGAGGTGCCGGTCATGATGCTTTCACTGTGGGACATGGGAATCGATTCCTTGGCGTGGGTCGGGGAGCCGGTCTAGAGACCGAAGTAGTCGTTGGCGTTGTTGAAGCAGATGTCTTCGACCATCCGGCCCAGGAGGGCTTCGTCGTCGGGGACCTCGCCGAGCTCGACCCACTCACCGATGAGCTCGCAGAGGATGCGGCGGAAGTACTCGTGCCGCGGGTAGGACAGGAAGCTGCGCGAGTCGGTGAGCATGCCCACAAAATTGGACAGCAGGCTCTCGTCGGCGAAGGTCTGCAACTGCAGCCGCATGCCGCTTCGGGTGTCGTTGTGCCACCAGGCACTGCCCAGCTGCATCTTCTGCACGGTGTCTTTCTGGTACGAGCCCATCAGGGTCACCAGCGGCAGGTAGTCGTTCGGGTTCAGCGAGTAGAGCATCGTGCGGGGAACGGAGTCTTCGAGTTCCATCGAGTCGAACAGCGCTGCCAACGGTTCGGCGACCGGGCGGTCGTTCATGCCGTCGTAGCCGGTGTCGGCGCCGAGCGTGCCGAGCATCACCGTGTTGGTGTTGCGGAGGGCGTGCAGATGCAGCTGCATGGTCCAGTTCTTGACCGTGTACATGCGCATCAGGGCCTGGAGCACCGCGGTGCGGTACTGGGCGGTCTGCAGCTCGGTGAGGCTGCCGCCGCTGATGGCGGCGGTGACGATGGTGTCGAGCTCGGCCTCGGTGGACTCCGCGTACACGACGGTGTCGAGCGCATGGTCGGAGAGCCGGCCGCCCATGGAGTGGAAGAAGTCCACCCGGGCGGCCAGCGCGGCGACGATGTCGGCGAAGGCGCCGATCCTGACGCCGGCCGAGGCGCCGAGGGTGACCAGGTAGTCGGCGAAGCCGGCCGCGTGGATGTTCATGGCCCTGTCGGGGCGGAACGCCGGAGCGACGGTGAAGGCCTTCTCGCTCTGCAGGAGTTCGTGGAAGTGCAGGTCGTCCGCGGGGTCATCCGTCGTGCAGATCGCGGTGACGTTACTGGAGCGGATCAGGCTGCGGCGAGAGAACTCCGGGGTGGCCAGCAGGGCGTTGGCCCGGTCGTAGACCTCGCGGGCGGTCTCGCGGCTGAGCACCACGTCGATGTTGAAGAAACGGCGCAGCTCCAGGTGAGTCCACACGTAGAGCGGGTTGCCGAGGGCCTTCTGAACGGTGCCGGCCCAGGCGGAGAACTTGTCGAAGTCGTCGCCATCGCCGGTGATCAGCTCCTCCGGCACGCCGTTGGCACGCATCAGGCGCCACTTGTAGTGGTCGCCCTTCAGCCAGACCTCGGTGATGCTGCTGAAATTCCTGTCTTCGTAGATCTCCTGCGGGTTCAGGTGACAGTGGAAGTCGACGATCGGCATCTTCTTGGCGTGGTTGTGAAACAGTTTCTTCGCCGTGTCGGTGCCGAGCAGGAAGTCGTCGTTCAGGAACAGTGTGTCCTCCTCGTTGAGAATCAGCTGGCTTGCACCTCGAGTGTTCCGCCTGACGGAATCTTGGTCCGCCCCGGAGACTCCACCATATCCGCGCGGCGTGAGCTTTGGCAACAACCATCAGCGGCGTGTATCAGTCCTGGCGGAGCTGTTGAGGCTTGACATTCCACATTCGTGATTAACTGTCCATAAGACAGAACTCCGTCAACAGGGTGGACGCATGGCGCAGACGGCAGGAAACGGGATGGCGAGCATCGCGCGCGACACGTCGGCCAAGGACAACGCGGCGCAGAAGCTCCTGCGAGTCCTCGAGGCCGTCTCGAACCCCGGTGACGCCCATCGACTCAGCGACCTCGTGAAGGAAACCGGTCTGGCCAAGACCAGCGTGTTCCGGCTCCTCTCCGAGCTGATCGACAGCGGGTACGTGAGCCGCCGGGACGACGGGAGCTACGCGCCGGGCCGGGCGCTGCGCCTGCTCGCGCTCAAGCTCACGGCCGTGCACGCTGAAACCGACCTGGTCGGCGATCGGCTGCGGCGGCTGCAGGCGGACGTGCGCAGCACCATCCACTTCGCGCTGCGGACCGGCGACACCGCCACGTACGTGGAGAAGATCGAGGACACCAAGCAGCCGATCCAGATCGCATCGAGGGTCGGCGGACAGATCCCGCTGCACTCCACTGCGATCGGCAAGTCGATCCTTGCCCACCTGAGTGAGAGCGAGGTGCGCGGTTATGCGGCGCGCACCGGGCTGCGCACCCGCACCGAGAACACCATCACCGACGTCGCCGTGCTGCTCGCCGACGGAGCCCAGGTGCGCAACCGCGGGTTCTCCATCGACGACGAGGAGAACGAGGAGCACATCCGCTGCATGGCCGTTCCCGTGTTCGACGCGCAACAGCACCTCATCGGCGGCGTCGGCATCACGACCATCGCCCCACTGGTGCCCCGGGAGAAGCTCGAGTCATACGCCCCGCTGCTGATGACCGCGGCGCGCGACGTGATGACGCTGCTCTAGAGCCTTACGGATTTACGGCTCCAGTACTCGCCGCGGTCCCGACCCGTCGGTGCGCAGACGGTCGTCGGAGTTCACCACGGCGCACCGGGTCTGCGACAGGCATCCGCAGCCGATGCAGCCGGTGAGTTCGGCCTGCATCCGCTCGAGTACCGCCTGTTGCCGGGCCAGGTGCTCACCCCAGGTGGTGGAGATGGCGCTCCACTCCGCTCGGCTGGGTGGGCGGTGGTCGGGCAGGTCCTTGAGCAGAACCGCTACTTCGGCCAACGGAATTCCGTACCGCACCGACACCTGGATCAGCGCGATGCGCCGCAGGACGTGCCGCGGAAACAGCCGCGCGTTGCCGGCGGACCGCACGGCGGGGATCAGCCCCAAGGTCTCGTAATAGCGCACGGTGGATACCGGCACACCCGCCCGGGCGGCGATATGGCCGATGGGCAGGAGATCTTTGCTGGAGATGTGCTCTGACACTGGGTTCTCCTTGATCTCAAGTGCACTTGAGACGATAGTTTATGCAGATGACCGCATACACGCTTCCCCAGCTGACCTATGACTACGCCGCCCTCGAGCCCGCCATCAGCGGGCGCATCATGGAATTGCACCACAGCAAGCACCACCAGGCCTACGTGACCGGCGCGAACACCGCGCTCGAGCAGCTTGCTGAGGCTCGCGAGTCCGGTAACCTCACCTTCGTCAACAAGCTGCAGAAGGACCTCTCCTTCAACCTCGGCGGCCACGTCAACCACTCCATCTTCTGGACCAACATGTCCCCGAACGGTGGCGACAAGCCGACCGGTGAGCTCGCTGCCGCCATCGACGACACCTTCGGTTCGTTCGAGAAGTTCCAGGCTCACTTCACCGCCGTCGCCATGGGCGTTCAGGGCTCCGGCTGGTCCATCCTCGCGTGGGACACCCTGGGCCAGCAGCCCATCATCGTGCAGCTCTACGACCAGCAGGGCAACCTCCCCGCCGGCATCGTTCCGCTGCTCATGCTCGACGTGTGGGAGCACGCCTACTACCTCGACTACCAGAACGTGCGTGCCGACTACGTGAAGGCCTTCTGGACCGTCACCGACTGGGAGAACGTCTCGGCTCGCTTCGCGAAGGCGCGCGACACGACCTCCGGTCTGATCACGCTCTAACCTCAGGCGAGAGCTTCGCGTTCACTCGCGAGACAGCACGGGTGCCCCGGTTTCGGCGGGGGCACCCGTTCTGCGTCTACTCCCGGCTACCGAGGTGCGGACGGATTGCCCCGGTTGCGTAGCCGTTGCCACACGGATCGGATACGTCGGCCCACAGCTCGCCATGCGTCTCGGGATCTGAGCCTGGGCAGCTTCTTGGCCTTCCCCGTTGCCGAAAGAAGGCCTGGCAGCGCGGCCAAAACGGTGGTGGTTCCTTGTGGCTAACGTCTCTTCTGTCTACGGTGAGGTTCATGCCAGCCGCCGAGGAGATCCCCAGCACCATCGCCCGCTCCCCCCAGCACGCTCAGGCGATCTGGTCCGCGGCGCACGATGCCGCCGTCGAGATTTACGGGGAGGGCGAACGCGCGCACCGCACCGCTTTCGCTGCCCTGAAGCACTCCTACGAGAAGGTCGGCGACCACTGGGAGAAGAAGGCGGAGCCCGGGCCGTCCGACGCGAAGGCGGCCGGCGGCGCCGACAGCCCGGAGCCCACCGAGGAGGGTGTGAACGCCACCGCGCCGAAAGCGCACCTGTACGAGGTCGCGACCAAGCTGAAGATCACCGGGCGCTCCTCGATGACCAAGGCCGAGTTAGTGGAGGCCATCAAGAAGGAGAACGCCAGACGCACCAGGGCCGCTGTTCGGTAGGCGGCGGCGAGATCAGTAGGGCAGTAGTTGCCAACGCTGATCAGAAGGGTGGCGGATCGGGCGCCGGCGCCGGCTGCTCGAGAGGTGCGTCGGGTGTGTGCGCCGGATCGGCAGCCGGCCCCGGTTGGACTGTTCCGTCGGCCTCGGTGAGGGGTGGTCGGGTGTGTTTCTTGCCGCCGGGGCTGGTCCAGGTGAGTTGCCCGCCGGGTCCTTGGCTGGTGGTGAAGCTGGATTGGTGTTTGAGCCGGTGGCAGCCTTTGCAGAGGCAGACGAGGTTGTCGACGCTGGTTAGTCCGCCGGTGCTCCAGGGTTGGGTGTGGTCGATCTCGCTGAGCGTGGCCCGCCGGTTGCAGCCGATGCCCTGGCAGGTTTGGTCGCGGATTTCCACGTACCGGCGCATGTCCGCCGGCGGCGCGTACTGGTCTCTGCCGACGCTGAGCCGGCAGCCGGTCTCCGGATGAGTCAGGATGCGGGTCCAACTGGTTGCGGTGCCGGCGATCCGCCGGGCGGTCTCCGCGTCGATCGGACCGTAGCCCTCGAGGATGGCCGGTTCGTCGCTTCGATCCAGCAGGGTGAGTGCCGGGACGGTGATGTGCACCGTGCCGCGGATGCCATGCCCGAGGCCACCCGGGCCGATGCCGTCCAGGAGCAGGTCGCGGTAGGCGTCCGCGCGGCGTTGGTCCTTGGTGCGCCGTTGCTCGGGTGCGGGGCTGCCCGGTTCGGCGGTCGCGGCATCGTCAGTGTCGAGGTTCACCGCGATGCGACTGAGCCGTGCGTATGCGGCCTGCGCTTCATCGGCTTTCAGGTACGCGTTCAGCCAGGCCATCCCGTCGGTGTCGGGCCGGAGCACCACCCGCCGGGTCGCGAAGCCGATGTCGGCCCGCTCCTGCAACGGCACCGGGTGCAGCTGGTCCCGCACCCGCGCCGCGACCTTCGCGAACTGGGCGGAGGTGCGGGTCTCCGCCGCCCCCAGCACCGCCGCCTCGAACCGGGGCAGCACCTCGCCCGGCAGGTTCACCGTGACCTCGAGCATCTTCAGCGCGTGTCCCCAGGTGATCCGCCCGTCGGTGAGTGCGTCGTGGAACGCGGGCAAGTCTCCCGCTAGCCGGGTCGCCTCGAAGATCATGCAGCCCGCGGTTTTCGCCTGGAGCCGCAGCGCTCCGGCGGCCTCGGCGGCCATGGTGCGGCGGGCCAGTTCTACGTCGTCCCAGGCCGGGCCGTGGGCGGCGGTGTCGGGGTCGTTCCGGCCGGACTCCAGCGGGTTCCCGCAGAGGCCGGCGATGATGCGGGGTTCGTGGCCGAGCCGGTCCAACTCGGCGAGCAACCGCACCCGCTCCGCGTAACAACCGGCGAGTGCTTTCTCGTTCTCGATCAGCGGATCGATGACCGCGCTGATCGCCGCCGCAACCGGATCCACGGCCGCATCATCGCGGGCGTCGTCGCGGTTGCCGGAGGAGCCGCCGGAGGAGCCGCCGGAGGAGCCGCCGGAGGGGTCGTCCGGGGTGTCATGAGGTGTGGCATCTGAGGTGGCCATACCCTCATAGAAGCACCCACCACTGACACTCCCGATCCCAGTCATTCACTGGGGGAAAGCCCGATGAACCCCGCCCTGTGGAGGGGCGGCTAACTGTTGCCGAAGCGGACTTCTGCGTCCGGTGTGCCGGGCGCAGATGTCCGGAACGGGAACAGTTGCGACGGGTGCGCCCGGGGGAACGGGTCAGCCCTGTTGCGGCACCCCGGGCACGACGATGCCGTGTTCGTAAGCGTAGACAACGGCCTGAATCCGGTCGCGCAGGGCGAGCTTCTGCAGCACCTTGGACACGTGGGTCTTCACCGTCGCCTCGCCGAGGTACAGCCGCCCGGCGATCTCACCGTTGGCCAGGCCCAGTGCGATCAGCTCGAAGACCTCCCGCTCCCGCTCGGTGAGCGAGCCGACCGCCGCGGGTTCGGGCGTCGGCACGCGGGGCGTCGACGGGGCATCCGCCCGGTCGTTCGCCGGCAGGCCGGGTTGGGCGTCGCGGGCGAAGCGGGCGATCACGTGGCGGGTGATCTCGGGGGAGAGTAGGGCGTCGCCGCGGGCGAGCACCTGCACCGCCTCCACGAGAGCTTCCGGCGAGGAGTTCTTGAGCAGGAACCCGCTGGCGCCGTGCTGCAGAGCCGAGAACAGGTAGTCCTCCCGGTCGAACGTGGTGAGCACGAGCACCGCGGAGTGGCTGGCCGGGTCGGCGACGATCGCCCGGGTGGCGGTGAGGCCGTCCATGCCCGGCATCTGCACATCCATGCAGATCACGTCGGGTTGCAGAATCGACGCCTGCCGGATCGCTGCGGCACCGTCGACGGCCTCGCCCACCACCACGATGCCCGGCTCGGACTCGAGGATGATGCGGAAGCCGGCACGCACGAGGGCCTGATCGTCGACCAGCAGCACCCGGATCGGCGCCGGATCAGTGGCCGGGTCTGTGGCTGGAAGGCCGGTCATCGCCGTCATCCTTCGACGCTAGCGGAGGTGCCGGACGGGATGTTAGCCGGGGTTCTGACCGGGTCAACGGATGTCGCGGCCAGTGGAACCCGGGCGCGCACCAGGTAGCCGCCGCGCGGGCGGTTGCCCAGCTCGATCGTGCCGCCGACCGCGGCTACCCGTTCCCGCATGCCACGCTGGCCGAGACCGGACGCTCCGTCACGGGAGGCACCGGCATGACCGTGCGCACCTCGCCCGGTGTCGCTGGCTTCCAGCTCCACGGCATCCGCTTCGTACCGCAGCCTCAGCTCGGCGGTGGCGCCCGTGCCGGCGTGCTTGCGGGTGTTCGTGAGGGCTTCCTGGGCGATGCGATACAGGCTGAGTTCGATGGTGGCCGGCACCATGCGCGGCTCGCCGATTACCTGCAGCCGCACGGGAAGACCGGCATCGGTGTTCTCCTGCGCCAGCTCGGCAAGCTGGTGCAGCCCACGGGTGCTGGTGCTCCGGTGGGCCGGCTGGCCGCCCTCACAGTCGCCGTCATCGGCGCGGAGGGCGCCGAGCATGGTGTGCAATTCCTCCACCGCCGTGCGGGCGCTGTCTTCGATCACGGCGATGGCACGGGCCGCGGCCTCGGGGTCGCGGTTCAGGATGCGCCGCGCGGCTCCGGCCTGCACGCCCATCACCGAGACGTGGTGCGCCACCACGTCGTGCAGCTCGCGGGCAATGCGCACCCGCTCGAGTGTGACGGCCTGGACGGAGGTGCGTTCGCGTTCGTCGGCGAGTTCGCGGGTGCGTTCCTCGAGGGCGTCGGCCCGCCGGGCGGCATGCCAGGCGGCGTCGCCGAAGTAATAGGCGGCCCAGAAGTAGACCAGGTTGATCAGCACCTGCAGCAGCCCGTAGGCCGCGTACGGCGAGAAGAAGCCCTCGCGGGAGAGCTCGGGGATCGCGGTGGACTGGTTGGCCTGTTGCAGCAGGCTCCAGAACAGCCAGATGAACATGCCCGCGATGATCAACAGGCGGGTCCAGCGGGCCAGGGTGCGGTGGTGGCTCCAGGCGCCGACCGAGTAGATCGCCACATAGAGGCAGATGCTGGAAAACAGGGCGTCAGCCACGCCGAGGGAGCCGAACACCCCGAAGACCAGGGCGATCACCACGGCGACCGCCTCGGGGAACCGGCGCCGGGCGGCCAGGGGAAGGGCGATCAGGGCCACCCAGAGCACCACCAGCCAGGTGGGGGATTCGTCCATGATGCCGGCACTGCGGGAGAGCGACACACTCAGCGCGGTGCCGCCGGCCAGGGCCAACGCGACCCAGCCATCCACTCGGTAGGCGGTTCTCGGCCCGCGCGGGCGGCGCCAGCCGTCGGCCAGGGAATCGGCGGGACGCGGTTGCGGGCGGGCGTCGGTGCTCATGCTTCCACGGTAGCGCCGCAGCGCCGGCGGCACCTCAGTCGCGCGGGGGAGAGGGGACTCGCCGCAACCTGAGAGACACCTGTAGGGCACCTCGAATTCGCTTGCACTGCGTGCGTCGTTGCACTTAGTGTAAGCACGTGGTTTCCCTCGACATTGCCCCCGACCGCCGCGCCCAGCTGAAGGCGCGGCACCGTGAGGCGATCCTGGATGCCGCGGATTCTCTCATTCGGGAGCGCGGCAGAGCCCAGTTCACGGTCGACGAACTCGCTGAGCGAGCAGACATCTCCCGCCGTACCGTGTTCAACCACTTCTCCTCGCTCGACGATGTGATCATGACGACCAGCACCCGGTTGCTCAGCTCCGTCGTCGACGAATTCCGGGAGGCCACCCAGTCGACCCCCGCGGGCGACGGCACCCTGGTGGCCCTGTTCAACGAGATCACCTCGGCCGTTCGCGCGATGGACCTGCCCACCGTGGTCGCCTACCTCTGGGGTGTGCTCGCCTGCGAAGACGAGACCACACGCTCCCCGCACGCCCTCGGCGATGTCTTCACCCGAGCCACCGAGCAGCTCTCCCTCGAAATCGCCGAGCGCAACAGCACCCTCGACCAGTTCGAGGTGGCGATCATGGTCAGCTCGGTGATGAACGGAGTCGCCGTCGTCTCCGGACACTGGATCACCCGCACGGGCGGGAAGCTCGACGTGGGCTCCCGGCTCGTCTGGGACGATCTGCTGGACCGGCTGATCTCCTCCATCCGGGCCGGCTACTCCGGCTGACCAAAGCAGTCGTGTCCGCTCCACCAACCAGCTCTCTTCCCGATGACGTGATGCGAGATATCGAACCTCCTATAACCCGACATCAAGAAAGAACCTGAGGAACATGGCATCCCTTCTCTACCGACTCGGTCGGTTCTCCGCACGACGGGCCTGGCTGGTCATCGTCTCCTGGGTGGTAATTCTCGGCCTCGCCGGCGGTGCGTTCGCCCTGTTCGGCGGCACTCTCACCTCCTCGGTGAGCATTCCGGGCACCGCCACTCAGGCGGTCAGCGACGAGCTCGCCGAGAAGTTCCCCGCGGCCAGCGGCGGTCGGGGCACCGTTGTCTTCACCACCACCGACGACTCGGCGTTCACCGAGGAGCAGAAGACCGCGATCGGTGAGCTACTCGACGACACTGTCGCCCTCGACAACGTGACGGATTCGACCAACCCGTTCGAGGTGCAGTCCCAGATCGACGCTCAGGCGCAGCAGATCGTCGACGGCCGCCAGCAGCTCACCGACGGCACCACCCAGCTCGACGCCGGTCAGGCGCAGCTCGACGCCGCCGTGGCCCAGCTCGACGCCGGTCAGGCGCAGCTTGACGCCGCTCGCAGCCAGGCCGAAGCGGCCGGGCAGCTTGCCGCCGCCCAGGCCACCCTCGACGCACAGCAGGCCCAGATCGACGCCGGTCGGGCGACCCTCAGCGAACAGCAGGCCACACTGGATGCCGGTCGCACCGAACTGCAGACCCAGAGCGCCGCGCTCGAAGACGGTTCCGACCTGCTCGACCTGGCCGCGGGCATCCGCCAGATCTCGACCGACGAGACCACCGCGGTCGCCAGCCTGCAGTTCGACACCTCGCTGAACGCGGTTCCGGCCGAGTCGAAAGAGGCCATCGTTGAGGAGATGGCCAGCGCCGACATCGAGGGCGTCACCGCCGAGGTGTCCAACGACATCGCGGCCAGCATCCCCGAAATTCTCGGCCCGGGCGAGGTCGGCGGTGTGATCATCGCGGCCATCGTGCTGTTCGTCATGCTCGGCACCCTGATCGGTGCCGGTCTGCCACTGCTAAACGCCCTCATCGGTGTGGGTGTGGGCGTGCTCGCCTCGCTCGCCCTGTCGGGCACCGTGGAAATGATCTCGGTCACCCCGGTTCTGGGTGTGATGCTCGGCCTCGCGGTCGGGATCGACTACTCGCTGTTCATCCTCAACCGGCACCGCACCCAGCTGCGGAACGGTGTGCCCCTGCACGAGTCGATCGGCCTGGCCAACGGCACCTCGGGTAATGCGGTGGTGTTCGCCGGCGCGACCGTGCTGATCGCCCTGCTCGCGCTGAACCTCACCGGTATCCCGTTCCTCGGCCTGATGGGTACCGTCGGTGCCGTCTGCGTGTTCGTCGCGATCCTGATCGCGATCACCCTGACCCCGGCGATGCTGGGCCTGGTCGGCTCGAAGATCCTCACCAAGAAGGCCCGCGCCCAGGTGAGCCGTGGCGAGAAGGCGCACACCCGCACCACGGTGCCCACCAAGCCGATGAACACGTTCCGTGCCGTCGTCACCGTGGTCGCCGGAATCGCGGTGCTGCTGATCGTCGCCATCCCGGCGCTGTCGATGCGTCTGGGTCTGCCGGCCGGTTCGTCCGAGCCGCTGGACTCCAGCGCGTACCGGGCCTACAAGCTCGTCGACGACAAGTTCGGGGCCGGCGTCAACGGTCCGCTGCTCGTGGTCGCCGACCTTGACTCCGCCATCACCGACGAGGAGCTCGTCGGCGAGCAGGTGCGAATCGGCACCGCGCTCAAGGCCGAGAACGACGTTGTCGCCGTCGCGCCGATCGGCGCCTCGGACGACGACCTGCTGCTCGCTTTCCAGGTCATCCCCGAGGAGGGACCGACCAGCGAATCCACCGAGCAGCTGGTGCGTGACCTGCGCGGTCTCGACATCGACGGCGTCAGCTCCCTCGGCGTCGCCGGCAACGCCTCCGGCAACATCGACGTCAGCGAGAAGCTCGCCGATGCCCTGCCGCTCTACCTGTTGGTGGTGGTGGGACTCTCGTTGATCATCCTGATCTTCGTGTTCCGCTCCATCCTGGTGCCGATCACCGCCACCCTGGGCTTCGTGCTGTCGCTGTTCGCGTCGTTCGGTGCCATCACGGCGGTGTTCCAGTGGGGCTGGTTGGGCGCGGCGTTCGGCGTTCACGATCCCGGCCCCATCCTGAGCTTCCTGCCGATCCTCGTAGTGGGTGTGCTGTTCGGGCTGGCGATGGACTACCAGCTGTTCCTGGTCAGTGGGATGCGCGAGTCGTACGCCCACGGCACCCCGGCCCGACTGGCGGTGCAGCGCGGCGTGCACGCCGGGCGCACCGTGGTCATCGCGGCCGCGCTGATCATGGCGGCGGTGTTCTCCGGCTTCGTCTTCTCGAACTCGGTGATGATCCAGTCGATCGGTTTCGGTTTGGCCATCGGTGTGCTGCTGGATGCCTTCGTCGTGCGCCTGCTGATCATCCCGGCCGTGATGCACCTGCTCGGTGACGCGGCCTGGTGGCTGCCGAAGTGGCTCGACCGCATCCTGCCCAACGTCGACGTGGAGGGTGCCTCGCTCGAGCGCACCCACCCCACCCACTCGACAGACGAGTCTGAGCCCGAGCTGGTCACCGCCCCGCGGTAACCCACGGCACGCCCAGCGCGCGTCAGCGGCCCAGTCCCTCACCGGGGCTGGGCCGCATCCGTTTATCGGGCGTGGATGCTGACTCTGGGTCAGGCCTCGTCGCGAACAGCCCGAACCTGGGGCGCCTGCTCCGGGGTGGCGGTGTAGCTGGCGAGCATGCTGAGGGCGTCGTGGCTGGGGGAGCCGGGCTCGGTGCCGTAGACGATGAGGGCCAGGCCGGGGTCGGCGGGCAGGTCCATCGACTCGAAGGTGAGGTGCAGGTCTCCCACGATCGGGTGATGGAGAGACTTGGCGCCCATGGTGTGATGCCGCACATTGTGCTTGGCCCACAGGGTGGCGAACTCCGGGCTGAGGGTGGCTAGTTCGCCGACCAGGTCGGACAGGCCCTTGTCGTGCGGGTCGCGACCAGCCTCACTGCGGAGGCTGGCCACCGTGTCGTTTGCCGCGCCCTGCCAGTCCAGGAAAAACGTGCGAGCCCGCGGGCTGAGGAAGAGGAACCGGGCGGTGTTGACCGGCGTGCCGCCGTCGGCGTAGATCTCGGAGTAAACCGCGTAGCCCAGGCGGTTGGCCGCGAGCAGGTCGCGGCGGTTGTTGCGGACGAAGGCGGGCACATCCGTCATGGCGTCGAGGATGCGCTGCACGGTGGGCCGCACCCGCTGCTGGGCAGGGCGGCGGCGGGCCGGACGCACCGAGGCGGTGGTGCGGGCGAGGTCGAACAGGTGCTCGCGTTCGGCATCGTCCAGCTGCAGCGCGCGGGCGATGGCCGCGAGGACGCTCTCGGAGACGCCGCCGAAGTTGCCGCGCTCCAGCCGGGTGTAATAGTCCACGCTCACGCCGGCGAGCATGGCGACCTCTTCACGCCGCAGGCCCGCGACGCGACGGTTGCCGCCGTAGGCCGGCAGTCCGGCCTTTTCGGGGGTGATTCGGGCGCGTCTGCTGGCCAGAAACTCGCGGATGTCGTCTTGGGTGCTCACCGTGCCCAATCTACGCGCCGCCCTCCCTCCGGTGAGAGGCCCTCCCAGTACCCCTTCGCGGGCGTCACTTGACAAAGCGGGTTTGTGACTGTTCAATCACATACATGACCTCCACACAACAGCCTCCGAGTGCCGGCCGCTCCCGGTCCACCGCCGAGCAGCAGCGCACGCGGATTCTGCAGAGCGCCGTGGCCGTCTTCGCCCACGCGGGTTACCACGCCACCCCGGTGACCGAGATCGCGGCCAAGGCAGGGGTCTCACCGGCCTATGTGTTCAGGCTCTTCCCGGGCAAGCTCGCGCTATTCGTGGCGGCGGTGAACCAGTGTTACACCCAGGTTGCCGAGGCCCTGGTCGCCGGCGGGGAAGCGGTCGGTCCGGTGGGGCCGGACGGGATCCTCGATGCCATGAGCGACGCCTACGTCGACCTCATCGGCGACCGCGACCTGATCATGCTGCAGGTGCACGCCCAGAGCGCGTGTGACCTCCCCGAAATCCGCGAGGCGGTACGCGCGGGGGTCTCCCTGGTCGTGCGGGCGGTGACGCGGGTCTCCGGTGCCGAGCCGGCAGCGGTGCAGCGGTTCATCGCCTACGGGCAGCTCTGTCACCTGATCGTGCAGGCGGATCTGCATGACCTGACCGACAGCTGGGCCGAAACGGTGACCGCCGGGATGCGACACAACGGCCCCCAGCGCGCTGGCTGATGCTCTGCCCGACAAGGCCGCGGCGAACTCTGTCCAAAGATGTGACTGATTAGTCACACACTTACTGCACCACTCCACTCAGCACCCACACACCACCCACACACCACCCACACACCACCCACGCACCACCCACGCACCACCCACACCCAAGGAGCACACGATGAACACTCTCAACCGCACCCCCGCCACCACGACGCGCGTCATCCTGCCCGGGCTGGTGGAACCCGCCGGCCTGCAGCTGCACACCGAGCCGATGCCGACGCCCGCCGCCGGCCAGCTCCTCGTGGCCGTCGAGGCCACCGGAATCTCCTACGCGGAACAGGCGATGCGTCGCGGCCGCTACTTCGGCCAGCCCGCCTTTCCCTTCACGCCCGGCTACGACCTGGTCGGCCGGGTGGTGAGCGCGGGGTCGCCCGGCGACGCCGGGCTCGTCGGGCAACGGGTCGCCACGCTGACCAAGACCGGGGCCTGGGCGACGCACGCCGTTGTCGCGGCGCGTGACAGCATCGTCGTTCCCGAGACCGTCAGTTCGGCGGATGCGGAAACCGTGGTTGTCAACGGCGTCACCGCCTGGCAGATGCTGCACCGCGCCGCCCGGGTGCAGCCGGGGCAGACGATCCTCCTCTTCGGGGCAAACGGCGGCGTCGGCGGCATCCTGATCCAGCTGGCCCGGCACGCCGGCATCCACGTGATCGGAGCGGCCTCTCCCCGCCACCATGACGCCCTGCGCGCCGCCGGTGTCACCCCGGTTGACTACAACGACCCCGACCTCGCGGACCGGGTGCGCCAGATCGCGCCCGGCGGCGTCGATGCCGTCTTCGACAACATCGGCGGCGAGATCACCACAACGGGTTGGCAGCTCCTGGCCCCCGGCGGGGCCCTCGTGTCGTACTCCATCATCTCCGCGCTCGGCGGGCAGCGGAGCCTGCTGATGCCCTTCGTCGCGGCCATCGGGCAGGCCCTGGTCTGGAGTGCGCTGCCCAACGGCAAGCGGGCGACCTTCTACGACCTCTGGTCCGGGCACTCGCTCCGGCCGGCGCGCTTCCGTCGCCGTCTCGAGGAGGACCTGGACACGGTTTTCGGACTCCTGGCCGCGGGCGTGCTGACGGCGAACATCGCCGCGAGTTTTCCGCTGACCGAAGTGGCCGCAGCTCTCACCCTGGCCGAGTCCCGCACCCTCAACGGCAAGGTGGTCCTACTGCCGTGACCCGTTGCGACTCAGGCCGGCGCGAGCACCTGCCGGGTGTTGTTGAGGGTGTCGGCGGGGGAGTCCCACAGCCCGACCACGTCGGCGGCCAGTCGGGGCTCGAGGCCGTCGAGCGAGCGCACCGCGAAGATCACCGCCGCTGCGGTGTCGCCGGACTTGGCAAAGCCGTGCCCCACCGCCCGGGTCCAGGTCTCGGCAGCCGCCTTCGCGCTGGCGTAGTTGGCGCCGCCGGGAGCGGGCGCATCCACCGACACCGATGACACGATCGCGAGCCGGCCGGCGAACGAGGCGAGCAGGTCGGCGTTGAACGCCCGAGTGGTGTTGCGCAGGGTGCTGAGCACCCGCTCGTGCAAAAAGGTCCAGTCCTCGTCGGTCTGGCCGTCGAGGCCGCCACCGCCGCGCCAGCCGCCGACCAGGTGAATCAGCCCGTCAATGGGGCCGTGCTCGGCATGCAGCGTGGCGGCCAGGGCCGTCACCGCGGCGTAGTCGGCCAGGTCACAGACGTACGTGGATGCCTCCGGTGCGACCTCGAGCACGCGCTGCAGGCGGTCCGCGTTCGACCCGACCGCCAGCACCTTCGCGCCGGCACCCGCCAGGGCGGCCGCGACGGCCACCCCGGCAGTGCTGCTCGCGCCGGCGATGAGAACGGTGTTCCCGGCGACGGCCTCAGGCATCCGCAGTGATTCCCACGGTCGACTCGATGACCGGTTTCATCTTCTTGTCGAGCGCCTCGAAGAACATCGAGAGGGGGAACTCGTCGTCGAGCACCAGATCGGTGTAGCCCTTCGGAGCGCCGGCGAGCACCTCCAGCGGCAGCCCGCGTGCCCAGGTCGACGCCGGGTTGGGCGTGAGCGTTTTCGTGAGCATCTCGTATGCGGCCAGCCAATGCGCCTTCTTCGGCCGGTCGATCGACGCCCAATAGAGCTCGTCGATCTGCGCGCCGAGCGCGATGACCACGTCGGGCACCGCATCCCAGTCGAACGAGAGCGCCGTGTCGGTCCAGTGCAACACGTGGTGCTGGTGCAACCAGGCGAACAGCAGCTGCCCGCCGAGACCGTCGTAGTTCCGCACCCGCGTGCCGGTGATGGCGAACCGGAAGATCCGGTCGAAGATCACCGCGTACTGCACCAGCTTGGCGTGCCGGCGGGCGTCCGGGCTGGCATCGTCGTCGTGTTCGATCTTCACCGATTCGCGGAACGCCGTGAGGTCGCAGCGCAGCTCCTCGAGCGAATACAGGAAGAACGGCATCCGCTGTTTGATCATGAACGGGTCGAACGGCAGGTCGCCGCGCATGTGGGTGCGGTCGTGGATGAGGTCCCACATCACGAAGGTCTCTTCGGTGAGGTGCTGGTCATCGAGCAACTCGGTCGCGTCGGCGGGCAGCTCGAGCCGGGTGATCTCGGCGGCGGCCCGCACCACGGTGCGGAACCGCGCGGCCTCCCGGTCGGCGAAGATCGCACCCCAGGTGAATGTGGGGATCTGCCGCATCGCCACGGTTTCGGGAAACAGCACCGCGGAGTTGGTGTTGTACCCGGCCGTGAAGTCGAGAAAGCGGATGGGCACAAACAGTTTGTTGGTGTATTCCTGTTCCAGCTCGGCCACGAACTCCGGCCAGATCACCTCGATCAGCACCGCCTCGACCAGCCGGTTGGTGCTGCCGTTCTGGGTGTACATCGGGAACACGACGAGGTGCGGGATGCCGTTCACCCGGTGCTGCTGTGGTTGGAAGGCCATCAGCGCGTCGTAGAAGTCGGGCACGCCGAACCCGCCGTTCACCCAGCGGTCGAAGTCGACCGCCAGGGCGTCGAGGTACGCGGCGTCGTGTGGGAAGTTCGGTGCGAGTTCCCGAACCGCCGCGATGATCTCGGCGACGGACCCCGTCGCATCCGGATGCGCACCGGGCTCGGGAATCGAGCCGTCCTGGGCCTGCACGGCCTGGAGGGCGGCGGCGGCGGCCTTGAGGCGAAGCCAGGCGGCGGACCCGGTGAGGTCGGTGGTGCCGGCGTCTTCGAGAACCTCGGGCTCACCGACCAGTGCATCTGCAATGTAATTCGACATGGGAACCTCCCGTCCTCGTGAGTGCCGCGGGCTGCGGCGGGTGATGCGCACGCGGGGTACGCGCCGAACTCAGCGTATCCGGGCGTCGACGGCGTTTTCATGCGAATCACCGCACAGGACCATCGGCATCGGTGAGTCTCGCGATGGATATTTGCGCTTGCCCTTTCCCCGGAATGGGGGGACGGGCCACGTTCGGCGCCGATTAGCCTGTGTCGTATCACAACGGATGTTTGGGGGAACACGTCATGATCGGTTCACTGGGCTCTCCGATCCGGCGGCCTGGCCGCCCCGGGTTGTCGGCGGTGCTGACCCTGGCCTCCGTCACCTTCGCCTCCGTCGCCTTGACCGGATGCGCCGCTACCCCGGCGGCGTCGAGCAGCCCGACCCAGTCACCGGTGGCGACAGCACCGGCCGCCACGCCCGCCACCCCCGCGGGCGACGCGATTTCGGCCGAGACGCCGATCGATGCCCTCGCCGCCTGGACGATCTGCAAGGGGCTCGGTGACGCCGGTAACCAGAGTGTGCACGATCTCACCCGCGTCTACGACCCCGAGAACATCACTCCGATCGGAGAGGGCTTTACCGTGCAGCTGATCGGCGACATCGGTGCCCAGGGCAGCACCGATTCCTGGTGCGACGTCTCCGGAACCCTCGGGGACCCCCGAGCCACGTTCCACCTGCTGCAGGCCGAGCCGGCCGGCCTCGCTCCGAGCCCGGCGTTTGCCGTGACGGCGCCTGCCGCCGGTGAGCGCACGGCGGGGTCACCCATGGATGCGCTCACGGCCTGGTCACTGTGCAAGGGCTTTGAGCGCGGCATGGCCCTGGAACTGGAGTCCGAAACGGGTATCGCCACGAACGCCTACAACCCCGGCTTCATCTCGGCGGCGGACGGCACGTTCACGGCCTACATCCTCGGCTCGGCTGACTCCACCGGGCCGACCGCCACGTGCACGGTGTCCGGTTCGCTCGGCGACCCGGTCGCCGAGTACCGGCTGCCCCGGTAGCGGAACCGGCACATCGGCCGCAGTGACGCCGGATTGCGTCGCCCGGGCGTCGCCCGGCCCGGTACGGCGAGTGTCGAGGGCGGCGCCAGGGGATAGTTGTCGTATGGAAAGCGCGAACGACGGTGTGGACACTCTGGCAGAGCGGGTACTGCGGCTCCCGCGTGCGGGTGGCCGGATCATCGTGGGCATCACCGGCAGCCCCGGCGCGGGGAAGACGACCCTGGCGACGGAGCTGGTGCGGCGGCTCATCGACGGCGGAACGCGCGCGGTGTATCTGCCCATGGACGGCTTCCACCTGGCCAACGCCACCCTCGACCGGCTCGGCATCCACGACCGCAAGGGTGCCATCGAGACGTTCGACGGCTGGGGGTTCGTGGCCCTGTTGAACCGGGTGCTCGACGAGCAGGGTCACACCGTTTATGCGCCGAACTTCGAACGAACCGTTGATGAGGGCATCGCCGGAGCGGTGACGATTGCGGCCGGCACCGAGATTGTGATTGTGGAGGGTAATTACCTGCTCGTGGACCGGGAGCCGTGGAGCCGGATCCCCGACCTGCTCGCCGAAACCTGGTTCTGCGAGACGGCGGCCGACGAACGGCTCAGCCGGCTGGTGGATCGGCATACCCGGCACGGGCGCACGCCGGAGGCCGCGCACGCCTGGGCCACGTCGGTGGACGGGGCGAACGCCATCCTCATCGAGGCCACCAAGACGCGGGCAGACCTGGTCGTGTCCGGGGCGTCGGGTGGAGCTACCCTGCCCCTATGACGGATGCCGCAGAGCCCGACCCGGATACCCCTGCGGATGCCGCCGCCGCGGTGCAGGCCGCGCTCGCGGCCGTGGCCGACCCGGACCGCGCGGCCGGGGCGGCCCGGTACTTCCGGTCCGGGCCCGGCCAGTACGGTGCGCACGACGAGTTCATCGGGGTCACCGTGCCGCAGATCCGCGGGGTGGTCAGACGGTTCCCGGCGCTGACGCGGCGCGAAATCACCGTGCTGCTGGAAAGTCCGGTGCACGAGCACCGGCTGGCCGGCCTGCTGATCCTGGTCGCCCAGTTCGGCCGGGCGAGCGCGCCGCGCACCCGGGACGAGACCCGGCGCCGGGAGCTCGCGGAGTACTACCTCGCCCAGGTGCGGGCGGGCCGGGTGAACAACTGGGACCTGGTCGACTCGTCGGCACCCGCCCTGCTGGGCGACTACCTGTTCGACCGGCCGCGCGGCCTGCTCTACGAGCTCGCGGCCAGCGACATCCTCTGGCTCCGCCGAGTGGCGGTGATCGCCACCCAGGCGCTGATCCGCCGCGGCGACGCGTCCACCACCCTCGACCTCGCCGCCCGGCTGCTGACCGACCCCGAGCCGCTGATGCACAAGGCGGTGGGCTGGATGCTGCGCGAGGTGGGAGCGCGGGTGGACCGGGCGCTGCTGCTCGGGTTCCTCGACGAGCACGCCGGGCGGATGCCGCGCACCATGCTCAGCTACGCCACCGAGCACCTGCGCGCTGAGCAGCGCGCTCACTATCGCGCACTGCCCCGCCGGGCTGCGTCACCACGGGACGACCGCGGCCACGGCAGCGAGGACACCCGACTGCGCCGCAGCATCCGCTCGGCCCTGATGCCCGGTTTTGTGGGCACCGAGTTGCCGGCCTGGCTGGCGGACCTGCTGCGAAACGGGCTGGGCGCCGTGTGCCTGTTCGGGTCGAACATCTCCTCGATCGTGCAGGTGCGGGAGCTCACGGCCGCGATCCGGGCCGCCAACCCGTTCGCGGTCATCGCGATCGACGAGGAGGGCGGCGACGTCACCCGGCTGCATGTCGGGTCGGGGTCGCCGTATCCGGGAAACGCCGTTCTCGGGCGCATCGACGACCTCGCTCTCACCGAGGAGGTGGGCCGGCAGGTGGGTTGGGAGCTGCGGCGGGCGGGCTGTACCCTCGCGTTCGCACCGGATGCCGACGTCAATTCGAATGCGGACAATCCCGTCATCGGTGTGCGCAGCTTCGGCGCCGACCCGGGCCGGGTGGGCCGGCACGTCGCGGCCTGGGTGCGCGGTGTGCAGTCCACCGGAGTCGCCGCCTGCCCCAAGCACTTCCCGGGCCACGACACCGCCCTGGACTCCCACCTCGCCATGCCCGTCGTGGATCTGCCGCTGAGCACGTTGCGCGAACGGGAGCTGGTGCCGTTCGGCGCCGCGATCGACGCGGGCGCACGAACCGTGATGACCTCGCACATCCTGCTGCCGCAGATCGACGCGGAGCACCCCGCGACCCTCTCGCCCGCGGTGCTCGGCGGGCTGCTGCGCCGTGACCTGGGTTTCGATGGGGTCATCGTCAGCGACGCCCTCGACATGGCGGGCGCCCGCGGCACCCGCGGCATTCCCGCTGCTGCCGTCGCCGCGCTCGCCGCCGGCTGCGATCTGCTCTGCATCGGTACCGAGAACACCGCGGCGCAACTGGCTGAGATCGAGGTCGCGATCCTCGAGGCCGTGGCGGCCGGCACCCTGCCGCCGGCCCGGCTCGTCGACGCCGCCGACCGGGTGTCTCGCCTGGCTGCGGGCACCATCGCCGCCAGCCGGGCCGTTCCGATCCCGCCCGCGGCACTGGCCCGGCCCGAGCCGAGTTTTGATACCGCGCGCGTCGTGGCGTCCTTCGCGGTGAACGACCGGGCAAGAAAGTGGCTGGCGGCCGAGCCGGCCGGGTACACGGTGGTGCGGCTGGACACGCCCTCGAACATCGCCGTGGCCGGAGCGCCCTGGGACCCGTTCGCCGAGACGGCTGCCCGGCCTGTGGTCGCCCGGAGCAGTGCAGACACTGCCGGTCTGCAGCTGCCCGCCGCCTCGCCGGTGCTGGTGATCGGCAGGGACAATCATCGGCATCCGTTCGTTCGCGACCTCGTCGACGGGCTGCGCGCCGAGCGCATCGACGTGCTCGTGGTGGACATGGGTTGGCCGTCGGACGACCTCGCCTACGCCGATATCGCCACCTACGGCGCCTCCCGCCTGGCCGGCCGCGCCCTGCTCGAGCTGCTGTCCGCCTCCTGAGTCAGCTACCGGGCGCTGTCGACCGTGACGGTTGCAAAGGGATAGAAGCAGTCTGCTGTCCCGAGGGTGTCCTCGCAGACCCGGTCGGGGACGAGCATGATGTAACCATCGCCGGTGAGGCCCGGCGGAACGGTGACGACGACCGGTTCGGTGGACCCTGCCGCCATCCGAATGCCTGTCGGGGTGTCACCGGTTCCGAACCGCAGCACCACCTCGCCCGCCAGCGCATCGGTGATCGGGCAATGTGCCGGCGTGGTTGTCACCGACACGGTCTCGCTCGCCGTCACGGTTGAGGCACTCGCGCGGAGCATCAGCGGGATGAACTCGCATTCGGAACTGTCGGCGATCACGTCCACGAGCGGGCCGTTCACCGCCAGCGGGCGTGCATCGACCAAGCCCGCGTGCAGAACCTCCCGGTCGCCCAGGGGCTCGGACAGGGCCACGGTGAACGGGGTCGCGGGGTGCGAGGGGCACGCTTGAATACCGCCCCGCGGTCGTACTCCCACCAAGAGGCGCACCTGGGAGTCGGTCTCCTCGAGGCTCAGGAGCTCAACACGCCCCTGGGCATCATCCCCGGAATTGCAACTCTCCTCAGTCACCAGAAGGCGCAACTCGTGTGATGTCGCATCGGGCGGCATCTGGAACTCGATCCCGGGGACGGTGAGGTCACCGAGGTCCAGGGTGAGCGCACACGGGCCGCTCGACGTGCCGTACCATCCGGGCTCAAGATTCGACGCGTCGTCCACCCAGCTGATCGTCTGCAGCTCACGGTCAGGTTCGATGCCCGGCGAGACGAGATCCGGCACCACGGCCACATCACGCATGACACCCACGAGGTCATCGGTGGAGGCGACTACGTACCAGCCGTCGTCCGGCGCAAGGGTTATCGGGCTGCCATCGTCCCACACGGCCTCCGACAGCGCGATCCGGCCCTGCTCGTCGATGTCGCTGATCGGAACACGCGCCTCCAGCGCCTCACGCTCGATCGGTAATCCGCCGCAGAGAAAGTCGTCGCCGGCGACGACGGGTGTCGGCGAGCTCCCGGGCGCGGTCTCCGCGGCGGAGCCGGCGCATCCAGTGAGGGCAAGCGCCACAATCACGACGCCCAGGCGTGAGAACACGATCGTTTGCATGCTTCCCCTTTGTTATTCGTTCACCTGATGATGTCCGCAACGGGCCGCGTGGTTCCCGTCAGCCCCGAACTGGGGTGTATCTCTCTGTCGGCGACGGAGAGAGCCGATCGCGCGGGATCGGCGCACAGCCGCGCAGGATATGTTTGAACGACGCATGCGCGAGCCTGCACATTGACAGACCAGTAGAAGTAGGAAATCGAGCAAGTGGCTGAAGCAACCATGACCCCGGGCACCGAGGTGTCCCCGAAAGAGGTCGAGGCTCAGGCCGTGCGCCGGCGCACCTTCGCCGTCATCTCCCACCCCGACGCCGGTAAGTCCACGCTCACCGAAGCCCTGCTGCTGCACGCCCGCGCCATCACCACCGCCGGCGCCACCCACGGCAAGGCCGGCCGGCGTGGCACCGTCTCCGACTGGATGACCATGGAACAGGAGCGTGGCATCTCGATCACCTCCGCCGCTATTCAGTTCGAGTACCGCGACAGCGTGATCAACCTGGTCGACACCCCCGGCCACGCCGACTTCTCCGAGGACACCTTCCGGGTGCTCTCCGCGGTGGATGCCGCCGTCATGCTCGTCGACGCCAGCAAGGGCCTCGAGGTGCAGACCATGAAGCTCTTCGAGGTCTGCAAGCAGCGGGGTCTGCCCGTCATCACCGTGATCAACAAGTGGGACCGGCCCGGTTCCGCCGCCCTCGACCTGATGGACGAGATCCGCACCCGCACGGGCCTGATCCCCACGCCGCTCACCTGGCCGGTGGGCATCGCGGGGGACTTCCGCGGGGTGATCGAGCGGGACAGCAGCGACTTCATCCGCTTCAACCGCACCGCCGGCGGCGCCACCCGCGCCGACTCCGAGCGCACCACCGCCGAGGAAGCCGCCGCCGCGGAGGGCGACGCCTGGGTCGCCGCCGCCGAGGAATCCGAACTGCTCGCCGAGGAGGGCCAGAACCACGACGAGGAGTCGTTCCTCGGCGGCGTCACCACCCCGGTGCTGTTCTCCGCCGCGGTGCTGAACTTCGGGGTGCAGCACATCCTCGACACCCTCGTGGACTTCGCCCCGCCCGCCGAGGCCCGCCTGGATGCCGACGGTGGCCACCGCCCCGTGACCAGCCCGTTCTCCGGCTTCGTCTTCAAGGTGCAGTCCGGCATGAACTCCTCGCACCGCGACTACGTCGCGTTCGTGCGGGTCTGCTCGGGCCAGTTCCGCCGCGGCATGGTGGTCACCCACTCCGCCACCGGCCGGCCGTTCGCCACCAAGTACGCCCAGCAGCTCTTCGGCAAGGACCGCGAAGTGGCCGAGGAGGCCTGGCCCGGCGACATCGTCGGCCTGGTCAACGCCTCAGCCCTGCGGGTCGGCGACTCCATCCACGAGGGCAGCCCCGCCGTCACCTTCCCGCCGCTGCCGATGTTCGCGCCCGCGCACTTCCGCGCCGTGCGGCCCGCCGACACCAGCAAGCACAAGCAGTTCCGCCGCGGCATCGACCAGCTCGACCACGAGGGCGTCATCCAGGTGATGCGCTCCGACCTCCGCGGCGACCAGGCGCCGGTGCTCGGCGCCGTCGGTCCGATGCAGTTCGAGGTCGTCGAGGAGCGGATGTCGCACGACTTCGGTGCCGCCATCCGCAGCGATGTGCTGCCGTACCAGCTGGCCCGGCGCACCGACAAGGAAAGCGCCGCGATCCTCGGCCACGACCGCCAGGTGGAGGTGCTCCGCCGCAGCGACGGCACCCTGCTGGCCCTGTTCAGCACCCCGTGGCGCCTGCGCAACACCGTGCGCGACCACCCCGAACTGCTGCTCGAAGACCTCGCCGGCGGCGGGCCGATCGACGAGGTGCGCTACTAGGCCGTGAGCCCGGACCTGGAGTACCCGCACGGCTCCACCGAGTCCACGCATCCGTGGCTCGGGATCGACCTCGGCGTGTATGAGACGCACATGAGCGACCCGCGGGTCGGCCAGCTGCAGCTGCTTGGACCTACTACCTCGAGGCCTGCCGTGCCCGGTTCGGGCACGTGCTGGGTGACCGGTTGCGCCTGATCGAAACCCGGATCGATCACTCCGTGAGAATCGAGCCCGTCGACCCGCTGATTGCGAACCTCGTCGTCGAATACATCGGACTCGACGAGTTCGTGCGGTTCGTCGCGGCCAACGCCCACTCGATCGGGACGCTGTCCTGCGTCGTGCAGCACAACGACAGCGCGAGTTTCGTCAGCGTGACAGCGCAGACCGCCTCATTCGACGGCCTCGCCTCGGTGGCGTCGGACATCAGCGCCGATGAGCTGTGTGCGGCGCTGGCGGAGGCCGGATTCACCACCATCTGGAGCGCAGACCACCCGCTGCCCAACGGAAAGTCCCTGCAACGGCGAGACTTCCGGAGCGGCTCGGCGATCCTGCCCGGGTGATCTTCCGGCTCACCGAAGGTCGACCAGTGGCACCGCTCAGGGGCCCAGAAGTGCGCGCAGCCGCTCCAGGTCGACACCGTCGCTGGTGTCGAGGAAAAACGCGCCCTGCCACGTTTGGGTGCGGATGGCCTGGGCGTTGTCGGTGCGTGACCACGGTGGATAGACCCGGAAGCCGCGCTTGCCGCCATGGCCCGCCACGGACCCGATGCCGTGACGCTGCAGGGCCGACCGGGGGAACACGAACTGACCGGTGTGCTGCCCCTCGCGGGTGAGGATGACGAGGCGGTCGACATCGTCGACCGGGAACGGCTCGGTGGACCCGGTGAGCGAGCGCCGCCAGACGGCGACGAACAGGCCGACCTTGCGGGGTGTCACCTTGGCCACCCGAAAACGCAGGCGTTGGGGGCCGATCCGGGCGACGGTGGCGCCGTAGTCAGCGTTGTCGACCTCGGCGGCGACATGCTCCGGATGACCGCCCAGCGACCCGAACAGGGCCACGGCCCCAGACACGTCCGGATGGATCACGACGACGTCGTTCGGTCGGAGTGCACGGTGGGGTACACGGTGGCGGAGCTCGCCGCGAACGAGAACCAGACCGGGGAGCCCACGGCCGCGTCGAGCTGCGCGGCCTCCTTCGGGCTGACGTCCGCGGCCAGCACGACGCTTCGCGCCCGAATGCAATCGCCCCGGGGCTCCAGGTCGATCAGCTCGGCGCGCACGTGCGTGAGTGCCGGATCGGCAGGCGGCAGGGCCGACACCGACACGGCGGCCGGACGCACCGCCAGGGAGAGAGGCGCCCCCTCGGCCACGCCCGGCTCGGGGAGGTTCGCAACCGTGGCGGCGGCATCCGCCGTGACCAGGGTGGTGCCCCGGCGGATGCCGGTGAGCAGGTTCAGGCCGGCCAGCCCGGCCGCGAAGGCGCTGCGCGGCCGGTCGAAGACATCGGCGGGGGTGCCCTCGTCCACGATCCGGCCGCCCTCGACGATCACCACGCGGTCGGCCAGGGTATAGGCGTCGAGAACGTCGTGGGTGACGATCAGCGCGCTGCGCTCGGCCAGCACCCGGCGCAGCAACCGCCGCATTGCCGGTGCCACCGAGATATCCAGGGCGGCCAGCGGTTCGTCGAGCAGCAGCAGGCCGGGGTCGGATGCCAGCGCCCGCGCCACCGCGATCCGCTGCGCCTGCCCGCCGGAGAGCTCGGCCGGGCGCCGGGCGGACAGCTGGTCGGCATCCACCTCGCGGAGCCAGCGGGTCGCGATCTGGCGGGCCCGGCTCGAGGATGCTCCCGCGCTGCGGGGTCCGAAGGCCACGTTGTCGAGCACGCTCAGGTGCGGGAACAGCAGCGCCTCCTGCGCGAGCAGGGAGACGCCCCGTTGGTGCGGGGGTCGCCAGAGTTGACGCGTCCCGCCGCCCGGCGGTAGGTCGAACAGCACGGTGCCGCCCAGCTCGGCCCGCCCGGTGTCGGGTTTGATCAGCCCGGCGATGGTGCCCAGCAGGGTGGATTTTCCGGCGCCGTTGGGCCCGAGGATCGCGAGGGTCTCACCGTCCGCCACGGCGAGCGTGAGGCGCACGTCCCGCTCGGCGACGTGCAGGTCGAGGGAGAAACTCACGAGAGAACCCGTGTGCGTCGGCGGGACGGAACGCCGGTGCGGTGGGCGAGGCTCACAATCACGATCGCCACGACCACGAGCACCAGTGAGAGGGCCACGGCGGTGTCGGGGTCGGTCTCCCGCTGCAGGTAGATCTCCAGCGGCAGGGTGCGGGTGGTGCCCTGCAGGCTGCCGGCAAAGGTGAGGGTGGCGCCGAATTCGCCGAGCGCCCTGGCGAACGACAGCACCGCGCCGGAGAGCACCGCCGGCAGCACCAGGGGCAGGGTGATCCGGCGCAGCACCGTGGTGGGGCTCGCGCCGAGGGTCGCGCCGACCGCTTCGTACCGGCTGCCCACCGTGCGGAGGGCCCCCTCCAGGCTGAGGACCAGGAACGGCAGCGCCACAAAGGTCTGGGCGATCACGACGGCGGTGGTGGAGAAGGCGATCTCGATGCCCAGGAGCTCGAACGTCTGGCCCAGCAGCCCCCGGCGTCCGAAGGTGTAGAGCAGCGCGATACCGCCGACGACCGGGGGAAGCACGAGGGGGAGCAGCACCAGTGAGCGGAGCACCTTCTGCCCCCAGAAATCGGTGCGGGCCAGCACCAGCGCCATCGGCACGCCGAAGATCACACACAGTGCGGTGGCCGCCAGCGAGGTGCGCAGGCTGAGCAGCAGGGCGGCGACCGAGGATTCCGAGCTGATCAGCGGCACGAACTCGGCCCAGTTCACCCGGAGCACCATCGCGAGCAACGGCAACAGCACGAAGGCCGCGCCGATGGCAGCGATGGCCAGCACCCACCGGGGCACCCCGGAATAACTGGTTGGACTGGGCCGCATGAGGGTTACGGCGCCCCGAAGCCCGCGGCCCGCAGCACATCCTGGCCGGCACGGCCTGCGACGTAGTCGACGAAGGCCTGGGCCACGTCCGCGGATGCCGAGTCCTGCAGCGCCACGATCGGGTAGGTGTTCACGGCCTCGGCGGATTCGTCGAATTCGAGACCCTCGACGGCGTCGCCGGCGGCGGTGACATCCGTGACGTAGACGAGGCCGGCATCCGCCTCACCGGAGGTGACCTTGCCGAGCACATCGGTGACGGAGGATTCTTCGCTGACCGGGGTGAGCGTGATGCCGGCCGCGGTGGCCACGGCCGCGGTCGCGGAGCCGCACGGCACCTCCGGGGCGCAGACGACGAGCTTCACGTCGGGCCCGGCCAGGCTGGCGAAGTCGGTGATACCGGCCGGATTGCCGGGCGGAACGGCGATCTCGAGCACGTTGGTAGCGAAGTCGACCGGGTCGCTCTCGGCCAGGGCGGCGTCGGTGAGCTTGGTCATGTTCTTGGTGTCGGCCGAGGCGAACACGTCGGCGGGCGCGCCCTCGACGATCTGGGTGACCAGGTCCGAGGACCCGGCGAAGTTCAACGCCACCGTGGTGCCCGGGTTCTCGGACTCGAACGACTCGGCCAGGTCGGTGAACGTGGTCTTCAGCGAGGCGGCGGCGAAGACGGTGATGTCGCCGTCGAGCGCGGCGACGGTGGCCGAGGGACTCGGCGTTGTCGCGGCCGGGGTCGCCGAGGCGCATCCGGCCAGTGCAAGCGCGACCAGCCCCACCGCGGCGACGAGGGAGGGGGAGCGCGGTGTGCGAGTCATGGTCAGATCTTTCCGGTGGGGGTTTCGACGAGCACTGTCGTGGCTTTGACCACGGCGATGGCAACAGAGCCGAGTTCGAGGCCGAGTTCGCGCACGGCTTCACTGCTCATGAGTGACACCACCCGGTGTGGTCCGCACTGGATTTCCACCTGGGCCATGACGGTGTCCATGACGATGTCGGTCACCAGGCCCACGAATCGGTTGCGGGCGGACCGGCCGATCTCGGACGGGTCCTCCGGCAGCACCGCGTTCTTCCGCGCCAGCTGGGCAAGCGCCAGGCCGTCCACGACGGTGCGCGACGAGGCGTCCTTGGAGCTCGGAAGGGTGCCGTTCTCGATCCAGCGACGTACCGTGTCGTCACTGACGCTCAAAAACGCGGCAGCGTCCTTAATCCGTATCTGAGCCATGAAATCGATTCTAGCTCCGAATTCACGGGCCGATCAAGCCTCCGTATCCGCATTCGCGGCAGGCTTGAATGCTTACTTTGCGTAAGTGTCAAATTCCACCTACCCTGTAGCCATGAAGCCAGCGATCGACCCGCACGGCGCGTCACGCGAGGTGCTGGAACACAGCACCGGCCGCTGGGGTGCGCTCACCCTCGTCGCCCTGCTCGACGGCCCCCTCAGGTTCGCGCAGCTGGGCCGGGCGGTGCGGGGAATCTCCGACCGGATGCTGGTGCAGACCCTGCAGAGGCTCGAGGGCCACGGGCTGGTGTCCCGAACCCCACACCCCACCGAGGCGCTGCGGGTGGACTACGCCCTCACCGACCTCGGTCGCCCCATCGCCCGTAGTGTGCGGGACCTCATCGACACCATCCGCGACCAGCTCCCCGGCATCCTCTCGCACCACCACCGCCCACCCGCCCCGCCCCAAGGAGAATCCCCGTGACCATCACCGCGCTTGACAGCACGACCGCCCTCATCGTGATCGACCTGCAGGCCGGCACACTCGGCGGCCCCACCGCGCATCCGGCCGACGAGATCGTGGCGCGCGCCGCCGACCTGCTGGCGGCCTTTCGCCAGCGCGACCTGCTCGTGGTTCTGGCGAACGTGAACGGCACGCCGGCCGGTCGCACCGAGTACGGCTCGGGTGCCCGGGAGTTCCCGGCGGGGTTCAGCGCGCTCGTGCCCGGCCTCGACCGGCAGCCCGGCGATGTGACCGTCACCCGGGCCACCTGGAGCGCCTTCGCGGGCACCGACCTCGATGCGATTCTGACGGAGCGGGGCATCACCCAGGTGGTGCTGGCCGGCATCGCGACGAGCTTCGGCGTGGAGTCCACCGCCCGCGACGCCTATGACCGCGGCTACAGCGTGGCCCTGGCCATCGACGCCATCACCGATCGCAGCGCGGATGCCCACGCCGCCAGTGTCTCGGGCGTCTTCCCGGCGCTGGGCCAGAGCGGCACGGCGGCGGAGGTCATCGCGCTGCTGGGCTGACGCCGGCCCGCGTCGCTGCTGGATCCGGGCAATGGTCCTGGCGCTGGGCGGGTGCCGCGCCGGTACGCGGGTGGCGCGCCACCCGCGTACCGGCGCCTGCCCCGCGTAGCTCGGTTGGCCGGGTCCGGCACGCCTGCGGGTGGATGATGATCTTGCGCGAATGCCATGAGATGTAGTACATTTGCTACATGAAGAAGCAAGTTCCGGATGAGCAGCCGCAGTTCTATACGCGGCTTCCCGTGCTCCGCGCCGAACGTGGCATGAGTCGCAAGGAGCTTGCCGAGCTAGTCGGGGTGCACTACCAAACCATCGGCTACCTCGAGCGTGGGGAGTACAGCCCGAGTCTGGTGCTGGCCCTGCGCATCGCCGCGGCGCTGGCCGTTCCGCTCGACGCCGTTTTCTCGTTGACGCCGTTTGCCAGCATGGCCGACCAGCTCTACAACACCGAAGGAGAGAACCGATGAATGCATCCTTGACCTCCCAGCAGCGCCGCGCGGCCCGGCTGGACGACCCCTCGATGGAGAGCCTGCGCAACCCGCGCGCTCGTCGCCTCTTGGCTTCCGGACTCATCGCCATCCTGGTGGTCGAGGGGGTGCTCATCGGCACCGCCGCGCTGATGCCCGTCGGTGTCTTCATCGGCGGCATGGTGGTGCTCATGATCGCGTTGGTGTTCACGCTCGGCGGTCTTAAGGCGTCCACGCGCGGCGTTGAAGAGTTGTCGCCCGACGTGCTCGACGAACGGCAGGCGCAGATTCGCGGCCTGGTCTACGCGCTGTCGTACAAGGTACTCTCGGTGGTCTTCGTGATCACCGTCGCGCTCATGCTCCTCGCCCAGAGCCCCTGGTGGGCTGCGCCCGCCGAAGTCATGGTGATCGTCCCGGTCGTCGCCTGGCAGCTGATCATCACCATCCCCACCTTCGTGACGGCGCTGCGCATGAAGGTCTAGCCACGGTCTCGGTACCCGGGCGCCGGCTCAGACCTCCGCGGCTTCGTGCGTGGAACTCGTGCGGTACTCCGTGTAGGTGTACGGGTTGTCGAGGATCTTCGTCGCCGGGATGTCCGGGTTCATCCCCGCCGTCCACACGTCGTCGCCCATGGTGGACTGCAGGTGACTGACGGTGTCCTCCACCGCCGTGCGGGCCGCGGCGAGCTGGTTGCCGACGAGGGCGTTGGCGTACTTCACGATGCGCCCGTTCACCAGCACGGTGTGCACGTCGGCCCGGTTGGCCTGCAGGGCGATGTGCCCGTAGGGGTTCAAAATCGGGAACATCGATGGTGAGGCGTCGTTCTTCACCAGCACCACATCCGCCTTCTTGCCCACCTCGATCGAACCGAGGGTGGCCTCCTTGCCCAGCGCCGCGGCGCCGCCGCGGGTGGCCCAGTCCACCACGTGCTCGGCGCGCAGGTGCGAGTGGGTGACGGTGTCGCCCAGCTCGTGCGCCTTCATGTGCTCGATCGACCGGTCTGCGCCCAGGGTGGTGCGCATCGCGGCGAACAGGTCGCTGCTGAACCACACGCTGGTGTCCACCGACAGCGACACCGGGATGCCGTGCGAGCGCAGCACCCACGACGGCGGGTAGCCCTGGCCGCAACTCTGCTCGCTCTCGGTCGACAGCGACACCGACCCGCCGGTGGCGGCGATGCGCTGGTAGGAGTCGTCGGAGAGGGTGGCCGCGTGCACGTAGACCGTGCCGGGAGTCATGAAACCGTTCTCGTACATCAGCCGGATGCCGTCGTCGTTGGTGGCTCCCCACACCCCGGCGTGCGTGGTGACGGCCAGGTCGAGGTCGCGGGCCACCTCGAAGGCGCGCCGCTCGGGGAAGGCCGGGTCGCCGGTGACGTCGAACGCCATCTGGAAGCCCAGCATCTCGTTGCCCTTCTCCCGAGCGGCGGCGAAGCTCTTGAATTCGTCGGAGGCCGACCACTCCCACGGACCGGCGAAGATGTTGCCGTAGGCCAGCACCGAGCGGCCCGGCGCCTCCTGCAGCGCGGCGAGCGCCGCCTCGGCGTGCGGGGTGGTGCGCAGCCCGTGCGACCAGTCCACCGTGGTGGTGATGCCGGCGTCGATGGCGTCGAGGGAGGAGAGCAGGTTGCCGGCGTAGACATCCTGCGGGCGGAAGTGCTTGCCGTGCTCCAGGTAGTACCAGACGAAGTACTGGGTGAGGGTCCAGTCGGCGCCGTAGCCGCGCATCGCGGTCTGCCACATGTGCCGGTGGGTGTCGATCATGCCCGGCATCAGGATGCCGCCGGCGGCGTCGATCTCGAAGGTGCCGTCGGGCACGACCAGGTGCGGGCCGATCGCGGCGATGCTGTCGTCGACGATGAGCACATCGGTGTGCGGCAGGATCTGCCGGCCGGCATCCATGGTGAGCACGGTGGCATCGCGGAAGACCGTGCCAGGGAGCACGTGGTCGGGCAGGGCGGGGATGGGGGTGACGGGCATGACGGGCTCCTTTGCCGGGCGATCGAATCGAGGAACGACGGGGTGTGCGGGTGGGCGGTGCTGCGGGCGGGTCAGAGGGCGACGCTGGGATACTCCTTGCCCATCCAGTGGGCCAGGTTGGCGGCGTACTCGCGCTGGAACGAGAGCGGGCCGGAGCGGGCCGCGTACTCGGCGTCGTACAGCGCGATGAAGATCGTGAGGGAGAGGAAGAAGTGCGCGCCGAGCTCGAACAGGGTGACGTAGTCGTGCTCGACCAGGGCTTGGCGCTCGGTCTCGGTGAAGCCCAGCCACGTGGTGCGTTCCACCCGGTTCAGCCAGGGGCCGCGCTCGGTCTCCCACCAGGCCACCAGCTCGGCCGGGTCGGCCTTGTAGCGGGCGAGCAGCTCGGGGTCGCCGTCGACCTGGAAGAGGAACTTGTTCACGTAGTAGGTGCTCACGACGGCGCCCCCTCGGGGTACCAGGTCACGTAGGCCTCGCGGGTGTGGAACAGGTCGAGGCTGTCGACGTAGGACGCCTCGATCGGCCCGGCGATGCCCATCATCAGGATCAGGTCCATGAACCCGTGGGTGGCGTTGCCGGCGCCGGCCATGCTCTCGTGGGTGACATTGGCGAGGATCCCGTCGATGTCGCCGGTGCGCAGCCACTCGATGGCCTGCAGGTCGAACTCCGGGTCCGGCCCGGTCTCACCGAACTGGCGTGGCCCGCCGAGCTCGAGCGAGAGGTGCCCGCTGCCCACCGCGGCCACCCGCAGGTCGCTCGGCCACTCGTCGATGATCGACCGGATGGCCCGCCCCAAGTCCCAGAACCGTTTGGGGCTCGGCAGCGGGGGAGCGAAGATGTTCGTATAGATCGGCACGATCGGCAGGTCGGCATCCGGGCGGGTGGTGATGATCGGGCAGATGATCGAGTGGTCGATCTTGAGTTCGTGGCTGACCGAGAAGTCGAAGCCGCGGTCGAGCAGGCCCTGCAGCATGTAGCCGGACAGCTCCTCGTGGCCCTGCAGCAGAAAGGTCGGCAGACCGAACTCCCGGGTCTCGTTGTAGAAGGTGGCGTCGTACATCGGCTGCTTGCCGATGAGGAAGGTGGGGTAGTTGTCGGAGAAGAACTGGTGGAAGTGGTCGGCGCCGACCATCACCAGGATGTCCGGCTTGGCCACGGTGAGCGTCTCGCGATAGGCCTCCACCTTGCGCTTCCACTCGTCGGCCTGCGGCATCCGCTCTTCGGGCGGTGCCGTCGTGGCCTTGAGGTAGAACGGGTGGTGGGTGGTGGCGAGCACCGCGCTCAGGGTGGCCATATCTCTCCTTCGAGGCTGACGCTGGACTAGTTGGTGGAGGTGGGGGTGGCGGGCACGTAGAGGGCGTTGCGGTCGACCTCGGCGTAGATGGCCGGGGCGATCGGGTTGACGCGTTCCTCGGCGAGGTGCCCGATCAGGCCGGCGGTGCGGGCGAGCAGGGCAAAACCGCGCAGCAGGTCGATCGGCAGGCCCAGGTCGGCCAGGGCGGCTCCGGCCACGCCGGCACCGTTCAGGGGCAGCTCCTTGCCGAGCACCCGGGCGTTGCTGCGGCCGATCGCCTCGAACAGGCGCAGGTGCGGCCCGCGCACGCCCTCCTCCTCGGCGATGCGGATGATCACGGCCGTGCGCGGGTCGCGCAGCTTGTGCACCGGGTGGCCGAGCCCGGGCACCCGATGGCCGGACTGCGTCGTCTCGGTGAGCAGGGCGATCGCCGCCGCATCCCAGTCGTCGTCAGTGAAGCCGGTGGTGTCGCCGAGCCCGCCGAGGGCGGAGTGCAGGAATTTGCCGGTGTCTTCGGTGACGCCGAGGAACCGGCTTCCGCCGCCGAGGAGCCCGGCAGCGATGGCGCCCTGCAGGGAGTCGGGCGCCGAGTAGTAGGTGAGCCGGGCGGCGATGGCGGTGGGGGTGAAACCGTGGTCGGCCAGCGACACCAGCACCGCCTCGAACACGCGCAACTGCCCGGGGGTGGGCCGCTGCTGGGTGGCGAGCCAGAAGGCCAGTTCGCCGAACGTGACGGTGCCGAGCAGCTCGCCGGCCAGGTCGTGGCCGAGGAGCGAGATGGTGTCCCGGTCGCTGGTGCCCAGCCCGGTGGGGTATTCGGTCACAGGTCGTACTCGCTTTCGGTGTACGGGGAGTGTGCGTGCTCGGAGTTGGGCCGTGCCAGCCACGCGCGAATCTCGTCGGCGTCCTGGTTCAGGGCGGGTGGCGGCGACAGGTAGCGGGCGGGGGTGAGGGAGAAGTCGATGGGGTTGCGCACCATCGGGATGGCGGCGGCGCCGTCGCCGACCTGCACGACGGGATTCAGGCCGAGGCGTTCGGCCAGGGCCACGCCGTCGTCGATGGTGTTGATCGGCCCGCAGGCCACACCCGCGCGGGTGAGTTCGTCGAACCACTGGGCCGTCGTCTGGGCGGAGAGGGCGTCGACCAGCAGGGGGCGCAGCGCCTCACGATTCTGGTTGCGGGCCACCGTGCGGGAGAACCTGTCGTCGTCGGCCCACTCCGGGTGGCCGAGCGCCGTGGCGAGCTTGACGAACTGCGGGTCGTTGGCGGCCACGATCACGATGTCGCCGTCGCTGGCGGGCAGCGGCTCGTAGGGGAACAGGCTCGGATGCGCGTTCCCCATGCGGAACGGCACCGTGCCTCCGGCGACGTAGGTGGAGGTGTGGTTGGCCATGGCGGACAGCGCGGTGGAGAGCAGGTTCACCTCCACCTGCTGGCCCTGCCCGGTGCTGTTGCGGTGGTTGAGTGCGGCGAGGATGCCCACGGTGGCCTGCATGCCCGTCATCACGTCGAACACCGAGACGCCACTGCGGTACGGGGTGCCGTCGGCATCCCCGGTGAGGCTCATCAGGCCGCTCATGGCCTGCACGATGAGATCGTATCCGGGCAGTCCCGCTCCGCCTGCGGTGCCGAAGCCGCTGATCGAGGCGTAGATCACGGCGGGGTTGGCGGCGCGCACCGAGGCGTAATCGAGACCGAACTTGGCCAGCCCGCCCGGCTTGAAGTTCTCGATGACGATGTCGGCCCGGCGGGCGAGTTCCTGGGCCAGGGCGCGGTCGTCGGCGTCGGCGAGATCGAGGGTGACGCTGCGCTTATTGCGGTTGACCCCCAGGTAGTAGGTGGAGACACCGTCGCGCTCCGGAGGTGCCCAGTCGCGGGTCTCATCGCCGGACGGGCCCTCGACCTTGACGATGGTGGCGCCCAGATCGCCCATCAGCTGGGTGGAGTACGGGCCGGCCAGCACGCGGGAGAAGTCGGCCACGAGGAGCCCGTCGAGCGGGCCGGCCTGCTGCACGGGCGCGTCGACGGTGCGCTCAGTGTCGGTGGGGGTCGATGCGAAGGCGGGAGGCATCTTTGCCTTTCAATTCAGCGGACGACTGTCCGCTGGGCGGACAGTGTTCTATAGTGAACCCCAGAAGCGATCGACGGTCAAGGGCGGCGTGCGGATTTTCTGCCAGGCGCGCCACCGGCTCCCGTCGGCAGAAAGGGAGTGATGACACGCGACACTGAGAGCCCGGATTTCATCGAGGCAATCGCCCGGGGGCTGGACGTCCTGACCGTTTTCGGCCCGGGGCGGCCCGTGCTGAACCTGAGCGAGGTGGCCGCGGCCACCGGCCTGGCCCGCCCGACCGCCCGACGCATCCTGATCACCCTGGCCGAACTGGGCTATGTGCGCAGCGACGATGCTGGCTTCAGTCTCACGCCTCGGGTCCTGGAGCTCGGCATGGCCTACGTGTGCTCGAGTAATATCTGGGAGCTCTCCCGGCCTCATCTCACCGACCTCAGCACCCGGGTGAACGAATCCTGTTCGGTGGCTCAACTCGACGGTTCCGACGTGGTCTACGTCGCTCGCGTTGCGGTGCCCAAGCTGGTGGCCCTCTCGGTCACCATCGGCACCCGGTTTCCGGCCGTCGCGACCTCGCTCGGCAAGGTGCTCCTGGCGGGGCTGTCGCCCGACGCTCTCGACGCGGCCCTGGCCGTGCCGAGCCGGTCGCCCGTGACGGCCCTCTGGGCGCCGAACCGGCGCGAGATCGACGCGGCGCTCGCCGAGGTGCGCGAGCGCGGCTGGGCGATCACCGACCAACAGCTGGCCCCGGCCATCCGGTCGGTCGCGGCGCCCATCCGCAATGGCGCGGGTGTGGTCGTCGCGGCCGTCAACCTCAACACCCACGCCTACGAGACGAGCATGCAGACCCTGGTCGAGGAGTACCTGCCGCAACTGTTGCTGGCGGCCGAGCGCATCAGCGCCGACTGGGCGCGCTGGGATGCACGTCCCGTGCGGGAGGTGGTGGACGCGTGAGGCTCCTGGTCCTGATCGCGAGCACCCGCGTGGGCCGGGCCGGCGGCCCGGTGGGAACCTGGGTGGCCGAATCGGCGCGGCAGGCCGGTGACGTCGAGGTGGACGTGGTGGATCTCGTCACGTTCGTGCTGCCCCTGCTCGACGAGCCGAACCATCCGCGCCTCAAGGCGTACACGAGCGAACTCACCTGGGCCTGGAGCCGCCGGGTGGAAGCGGCGGACGCCGTGATCTTCGTGCTGCCCGAGTACAACCACAGCTTCTCGGCGCCGCTGAAGAACGCGATCGACCACCTGCACGGCGAATGGGCGGGGAAGCCCGTGGGGCTGGTCAGTTACGGTGGCCTCTCGGGCGGCACCCGCGCCGTGGTGGCGCTGCAACCGGTGCTGGTGAACCTCGGCATGCGCCTGCTCGCCGCCAACGTGGAGATCGCCTGGGTCGCCGAGCACATCGTCGACGGGGTGTTCCTGCCCTCCGAGCGCCACGACCGGGCCCTCGCGACTCAGCTGAGCGCGCTGGCCGCCCTGGTTCCCGCCGTCGACGTCGCCTGACCCCCGCCCGCGCTGAGCCGGCCGATGTTCCGGCGCCGGGCCAGCACCAGCACCAGCAGGGCGAAACCGGCGGTGATCACGAGGGAGAACACCAGGTCAAGGACCCCCACGTCGGTGGCATTCGGGTCGACGAGGCCCACCGAGCCGAGGGCCGAGAGCACGGCGTTGTTCACGATGTGCAGGGCGATCGCCGCCTCGAGGCCGCCGGTGCGCCAGCTGAGCCAGCCGGCCACGACGGCGAAGACCCCGATGTAGATCTGGCCGAGCAGGTCATAACTGTGCCCGAGCACGAAGAACGGTACCGGCAGCAGAATCGCGAAGGCGGGGTGCCGCAGCCAGCCGCCGATGGTCTGCATCAGGTAGCCGCGGAAGACGTACTCCTCGGTGGCCGCCTGCAGGGGCACGAGCAGCACGACAAGAACCAACAGGAGAGGGGTCCGGGGGTTGGCAAGGTCGGCCATCACGGGGTCACCCGACAGCGCGGTCACACCGAAGTAGCCCAGGTAGCCCACCAGGTAGATCCCGAATGCGAGGCCCAGGCACGAGCCCAGCCACGACCAGCGGATGCGGCCGGTCACCGAGGACAACAACCCGACCGGGCGACTGCCCAGCAGCAGCGTCGCGATGAGCAGGGCGGGCAGCATCAGGATGATCGAGCCCATCGTGAGCGCGAAGGTGAACGGGTCGTTCATATCCAGTGCCCCGGGATCGGCGAAGAAGCCGTCCAGGCCTGCCTGCAGCCCGGGGTCGAACAGGCCGCCGACGACCAGGGCGACGATCACCACCACCATGGTCAGCAGGTAGAGCGCCGCCCCGATGAGTCCCACCAGCAGGGGCTTCCACCAGTGGTAGCGGGGCGACGTGCGGCTCAACCGGTGGAACGGCAGGGCAGGCAGCACTGGCGGGATCGGGTCGGTGGCTACGCGGGTATCGGTCACAGCATCCATTTTCGTCGCTGGTGCCGTCGTCCGGATCCGCCAGGGGCGTTGAATCGGATGGCCTAAAGGACGAGACGCGCATCCGCCGGGAGCCGGTGCCCGCGACTTCAGGCGCGAACTAGGGTTGGTTCGATGACACCCTCCACCCTCCTCCCGCGGTCGCGTGGCCGGGTCGTCTGGGGAACCTTCTGGCGGATGACGCTGATCCTGCTGATCGGGGTGCTTGCGCTTCCGATCAGCCATGGCGAAGCCATGACAACCGTGGATCCGACCGGCCCCGGCTCCGCCGCGGTGGCCGTGCGGCTGCTCGTCGACATCCTCCTGGGCCTGGCCGCCATCGTGCTCTACCCGTTTCGGCACCGCGCACCGCTGGTCATCATCCTGGTCATCGTCGGTGTGTCGTCGATCTCCTCCCTGGCCGCGGGGGCCGCACTCTTCGGACTCATCTCCATCGCCACCCGCCGACGCTGGCAGGAGATCGGCGTCGTGGCGGTGGTCTACGCCGCGGCGCAGGTCGTGGGGGAGCGGTACTTCCCCAGCGCAGACCCGCTGCCGCTGTGGCAGTCGGCCGTGTTCGTCGCCGTGATCGTGGGGCTCCTCGTGGTCACCGGCATGTACATCGGTGGGCGCCGTCAGCTGCACCGCACGCTGGTGGAGAAGGCCGAGAGCGACCGTCGTGAGCACCGTGCGCTGCTGGAGCAGGCCCGGGTGAGCGAACGGGCCCGCATCGCCCGGGAGATGCACGACGTGCTCGCCCACCGGCTCTCCCTGGTGGCGCTGCACGCCGGCGTGCTGGAATCCCGGACCGATCTCACCCCAGAGCTGCAGCAGAGCACCGCCGGCGTGGTGCGGGAGAACGCCCACCTGGCGCTCACTGAGCTGCGCGAGGTGCTGGGTGTGCTGCGCGAACAAGGCAGCGCGCTTCCCGACAGCTCCGCGGCGACGCAGCAGACGCGCCCGCAACCCACCCTGGCGAACCTCACCGACCTGCTGGAGGACAGCACCACGGCGGGAACACCGGCGACCCTCGAGGTGCCGGCGTCGGTGGCCGCGGCGGTGCCTCTTCTCACGGATGCCACCAGCCGGCACCTGTACCGGATCATCCAGGAGGGCCTCACCAACGCCCGCAAACACGCGCCGGGCCAGGCCGTGGCCGTGCGGATCGCCGGCGAACCCGGCGCGCGGCTCACCGTGAGCCTCACCAACGCGGTGCCCGGCCTCGACCGCACGCCGCCGGTCGGGCCACCCACCTCCGGCCTGGGGCTCACGGGGCTCACGGAGCGGGTGCGTCTGGCCGGCGGAGAGCTCACGGCCGGACCCGACGCCCGGGGCGGCTTCACTCTGCAAGCATGGGTGCCATGGACACCGTGACCGAACACACCCGGGTGGTACTCGTCGACGACGAGGCGCTGGTGCGCTCCGGGCTCCGGCTGATCCTCGAGGGCGACCCCACGCTCACCGTCGTGGGCGAAGCCGCCGACGGGCGCTCGGCCATCGGCATCATCCGCGACACCGCGCCCGATGTGATCCTGATGGACATCCGGATGCCGCACCTGGACGGCCTGGCCGCGACGGAGCAGCTGCTGGCCGCGCAACCCGAGCTGAAGATCATCGTGCTCACGACCTTCGACACCGACGACCTCGTGTTGAAGGCCCTGCGCCTGGGCGCGAGCGGTTTCCTGCTCAAGGACACCCCGCCGGCGGAGCTGATCGAGGCGGTGCAGAAGGTCGCGGCCGGCCAGACGATCCTCTCGCAGCCGGTGATCACCCAACTGATCGAGGCCGTCGCCGGGCAGCCCGAGCCCGAGCGTCGGGCCGGCGCGGCGCGGCGGCTCGCGCTGCTCACCGCCCGGGAACGCGAGGTGGCCCTGCTGATATCCGAGGGGCGCTCGAACGCGGAGATCGCCGACCGGTTCTTCGTGAGCATCACGACGGTGAAGACCCACGTGGGCAAGATCCTCGACAAGCTCGCCGTGGACAACCGGGTGCAGATCGCCATCTGCGTACACAGCGCTCTCAACTGACCGCCCTGACCCGAACCGGTCAGTCGCGGCCGGCGACGAGGATCTCCATGGCGTCGAAGAACGAGTTGTAGCCGACCAGGGTGCGGGCCAGCTGCGCATCGGTGAGACCGTCGCGCGGTTGAGTGAGCCGCATCTCGGTGCCGCTGGCGGCCGGGGCGAAGGTCACGATGACGGGTTCGGTGCTGTCCTCGGCGGGGTCATCGTCCATCGTGAAGGCCAGGCGGCGCGGCGGGTCCACCTCGGTGTACTTACCGTGCCAGTGGATCGTGCTGCCGTCGGGAACGTGCATCACCGCCGTCCACAGTCCGCCCACCCGAACGTCCATCGTCACCGTGTCCACCGGCACGTGCACCCCGTCACCGAACCAGACGGCGAAATCCTGCGGCCGGGTCCAGGCCGCGAACACCCGCTCGGGCGGAGCCGCGATGGTGCGGGTGATGGTCAGTCCGACGGTCATGGCGGCCTCCTCGATCGGTGCCCTGTTTCGCCTCGACCATAGCGCGTCGGAGCCGCCGCGGATGCGGTCGGTCAATCGCTGGGTGGTGACACCCCGGCCTGCCGCGCGTCGAGCTCGCGCATCACGTCGTGGGCGCTGGCCGGGTCGATCTCCCGCATCCGAACGGCATCCGCCAGGGTGGCCCGCTGGGTGTCGAAGTAGGCACCGCTGTCGGTATCGGCGCGGCCGGCCACAGCGGTGTCGGCCAGGGTGCGCGCCCTCGTCCGGCCGTCCTCCACGGCGGCGTCCTCGGCCCGGGTGTCGATGCGCAGCCGCTTGGCCAGCAGCGGCAGGGTGGAGCCCTGCAGCAGCAGGGTGCCGACGGCCACGATGAACGCGACGGTCTGGATGAGGGTGCGGCCGGGGAACGGCGCTCCGGAGGCGATGGTGAGCGGGATGCCCCCGGCGGCGGCGAGGGTGATGATTCCGCGCATGCCCGTCCAGGAGACGAGCAGATTCTCGGCGGGGGTGAGCACCGTCACATGACCGGGGTCCCGGCCGCCCTGCCGGCCGAGCGGGCCGGGTCGGCCGTTGCGGCCACCGCCGCCGCGCCGGCTGTGCCGGCGTTGCCGCATCGGGTCGAGGGAGGCGGCCATCCGCTTGGCGTAGATCAGCAGGGCGAGTTGGGCGCGGCTGTAGCTGAAGTACACCCAGGCGAACCGGCACAGGATGACGGTGAGCAGGATGATCAGCCCCAGACCGATGGTGGACCAGGTGGGGGTGTTCGACTCGGCGAGGTCCTCGAGCACGAACCTGAACTGCAGGCCCATGTAGGCGAAGACGAACGCCTCGAGGATGAGGTCGATCACCGGCCAGAA